>Ga0196965_1000453_pt1 | contig 24278 bp, 17 predicted proteins | sample S1_20metaG_FD_148668 | JGI IMG/M metagenome (GOLD analysis project Ga0196965, IMG submission 148668) | Soil microbial communities from Anza Borrego desert, Southern California, United States - S1_20 | ecosystem: Environmental > Terrestrial > Soil > Desert | place: USA: California | collected... | reverse complement strand
ATCCATAGCTATTGTAGCCGCCCATTCCATCGAGCTTTTCACCTGCCTTCAATTCCTTTTTCGCATAAGTGAAAACGTTTGTCTTCATTCCATAGGCAGGTTGCAACCGTGCTGTGCCATAGATCGCAGCCTGAGCAACACATTCCATTGCCTCGATGTGACCCAGGTGGAACGGTCGATAGAAAACATAGAATGGGCCCGGCCCCATGTCTGGCGGGAACCACTCCATTGTCCATTGTTGGAATTTTTCTTTTGTGTGTCCAATGACAAACACGCCACCTTTCGGGTAAGCTCCCACTACGTAATCGACCAGCGGTGTTTTGCCATCCCACAGTTTTTCGAAATTGTAATATTTGAAAATGTCGTGTATATGCGGAATACGGTGCCCATACATTCCTGGAATTGCTGTTTTTCCATTGATTGCATTAGCCAGCACAGCCATCTCAACACAGAGTTTAGTGCCATCCGTATATGATGAGCACATCTTATGATCGAGTAAACGCTTATCGGCTTCCGGAGCGATCTTCGTAGGATTGGTATACTGATCATGAAATCCCTTTATGTTTCCACCCATCACGACGTCGAATCCCCAGAGCGAAATGTCATCCATCAGTTTCTTGATAACCGTAGGCTGATCGCCATCGGCGCAAGTATAAACAACGCCCTCGTTCTGCGCCTTCTCCAGTAACAGGGGCCCATACATCATCTCCGCTTCATAATTCATCATCACCACATGCTGATGATTTTGAATGGCCTTAACAGCATGAACTGCGCCCTGGTACACCGCATTGGATGATTCAATCAAAACGTCAACTAAACCCGACGATGCGATCAGTTCGCCATTGTCAGTTACCGCGACACGCCCCTGCTCAATCGTTCGGTTGAGATCATCTAAATTTCCGACGATGTCATAATCGAAATTCAGCCACTTTGCAGTATCGATCGCTTTCTTCAGGAAGATATCTGCAATTGCAACGGGCCGGATACCGGGCGTGTGGTGAGACTGGTAGACCAGACCTTTTCCAATTGATCCAATACCGATAATTCCGACTTTAATTTCCTTTTCGAGAGACGCAAGTTTGTCCCTCAGTGTGAGCATTTGGTGCATAAGGACTAGGTTTAATGTTGAACGGGCTTTTAAACTGGTGTTTATAAAGCCAAAAAATCTGTTCCACCGGCTAATTGGTAACACTCACCGAAGCAATATGCGTGTGGGCGTTACCGGGTGTAGAATAAAATAAGCGGGAAAGCTGCTTAGCGAATTTTTGCTAAAATAATCTGCTGATAAATATCAACAGCGAATATGAGGTTGATCAAAAAATACTCAAGTACCTCGTGTGAAAATCTTCCTTGCTCCACGGAGAATATCGAGGCTTTTCTCAAGCATCCCGCCTGTCAGCTCCTGTTCGTAGCTTGAAATCGAATTTTCTGAATAAGTAGACGGATATATAAATACAAGGTTATGTTCCTTAAAGTATCGCGACATTTTTCTGGGAAGTGTATCCAGCACAGCGTTGTACGATATACCACCTTCGCGCGAGCAGACGAACACAATCATATCAAAAGATTCGACAAGACCTTTCATTATAGACAGGTCTTCATAATCAACAGCCGCTTTATAAACGATCTCATTTGGTACCTTGTTGCTCTCGACATACGTTCTGACAGTCTGCGATACTTCCGGCGTACAATAAAACCAGACTTTCATACGAAGATGGAAGCCGACGTTCAAAATTGCGTCCACCCATTTCAGGAATCCTTTTTCCTTATCGGCGAACGGCGGGCAAATAACAACCATGTTTTGCTGGACATTCAACGCCAGCACAAAACGCGTGATAAAAACAGTCTGGGTCGTCTGTTTTACAATGCTGTCGTAAGTTCTCCCAAAAATCAGATCCGCCAGATTGTTCTGCGCCGACCATCCGAGAACGATATCGGTGATAAACTTTTCTTTTATCACGCGGATAATACCGTTTGTAACATTTCTGTCGATGGTTGATGTAATGTCGATCTGCTGATCGGCTGCCGAAGCATGAACAATCGCCTTATCGAGAAGCTTTTTTGATTGTAACAATTTGTGCTGTGCCTGGTCGTCATCTTTAACCACGGTCAGCGCGACGATTGGTAGTCGATCCGCATGATGCTTCAGCGTGGTAGCAAAGTCGATCAGACGCTCCATCGTTTCGGGATTTGCAATCGGAACCAGAATTCTTTGTGCCGACAGCGGTTTGTCCGGCTCAGCATCCTGCTGAAGTAAAAGTTTTTTGCCCGCGCGCTCAGTTGCAAACGACGCGACAACACATGTAACAAGAATTAGAACAACCGTTCCGTTCAAAATGTTATCGTCGATCAACCCGATGTTATATCCAACGAGAATAACAGCAAGCGTTGCAGCTGCGTGCGCGCTGCTAAGTCCAAAAATAACCTGGCGTTCAGGTTTGGAGTATTTAAAGGTGAAGCCTGTCAGATGTGCTGCAATCCACTTGCTCGCCAAGGCAGCCGCCGAAAGTACGAGCGCAACGATCAACGCTTGCGGCCCATTGGTAAGCACTTTTATGTCGATGAGCATGCCCACACTTATCAAGAAAAATGGAATGAACAATGAGTTACCAACAAACTCGATTCGATTCATCAACGAAGAATTATGAGGAATCAACCTGTTTAATGTAAGTCCTGCCGCGAATGCACCAATGATTGGTTCGAGGCCCGCCAACTCGGCAATGAAGGCGCAGAAGAAAACAACCGACAGTACAAAAATGAAATGCGCATATTTTTCATCTTCAAGCCGGCGAAAGAACCATGATGACACGCGAGGCACGATGAATACAACGATCAATACAAACACGACAACTGAAACAACAAGAGCTGTCCAGAAAGCATTAGTAAGTCCCGATGCATGTGAGCCTGAAATGATGGCCAGCAAAAGCAGAACAGCCGTATCGGTAAGAATGGTACCTCCAACAGCAACAGCAACCGCCTGTGTTTTTGAAATGCCAAGTCGGGTCACGATTGGATAGGCAATCAGCGTGTGAGTTGCGAACATACTTGCCGTCAGGAGGCTGGTGTTAAACCCGTAGCCCAGCAAATAGTAACACGCCGGTAGCCCGATTGCGATTGGAATCGCGAACGTGAAAATTCCGAATACGATACTTTTATTTTTATTTTTTTTGAATTCAGCCAGGTCGAGTTCAAGACCTGCTATAAACATGATGTAGAGCAAGCCAATTGTCGCAAAGAGATCTACAGCGGCATTTTTCTTGATAAGATCAAAACCGTTCGGCCCGATGATCATACCGGATGCGATAAGTCCGATAATGCCGGGAATTCTGAACCTGTTAAAAATGATTGGAACAAGCAGGATAATGAAAAGAAGAACTGAAAAAATCAGAACCGAGTTGGTGAATGGAGTCTGAAATTCATGAAGAAATCTATCCAGTACGCTCTGCATTTGATCAGTTTGAAAACTGCAAGATGATGATTTTTTTTATTTAAAATCGAAGTCCTGAGCTGCCGGATGCCGTTGGATTTTAATGTTGTTTTAATTTACCCTTCATCGCATATTAACTTCGCTCGTATATTTTTCGATCTTTATCCAAACTAAAACATCCTGAGCGATCCGCCGGCTCCACAGAATATGCAAATACTGGTTGTAGAAGATGAACAAAAGGTCGCTGCTTTTCTAAAGAACGGCCTCGAAGAACAAGGGTACAATGTAAGCCTGGCGTATGATGGATATGGCGGCGAAAAACTGGCGACCTCCAATCCCTACGATCTTATCATTCTCGATGTAATTATTCCCGGTATCAACGGGTTGGAGTTGTGTAAAAAGATAAAGGTTTTAAAACCTGACATGCCGATTCTCATGCTCACGGCTCTCGGCACAACCGACGACAAAGTAACTGGCTTCGATTCCGGAGCGGACGACTACCTGGTGAAACCCTTTGAATTCAAGGAACTCGTCGCGCGAATCAAGGCGCTTACGAAACGTAAGCATGCAAAGGCTGTCGGTGAGAATGCTCCAAACATCTTACAGGTGGCTGATCTTCAACTCGACCTGGATAAAAAAATCGCTCTGCGCGGAAACAAAACAATTTCGCTTACAGCTAAAGAGTTTTCATTGCTTGAATACCTGATGCGCAACAAAGGTCGCGTGGTTTCACGACCGGCTATTGCCGAACATGTGTGGGATGTAACGTTTGATACCGGAACAAACGTCGTTGAAGTTTATGTTAATATTCTTCGAAAGAAAGTAGATAAGGATTTTCCTAACAAACTCATCCATACGCGGATAGGACTAGGCTACATGATGAACGATCGATGAACATCAGAACCCGTCTTACGCTGAGATTTATTCTTATCGCTGCGATCATCATGATCATGTCGTCGGTATTGATTTATGTATTCTCAGCCGATTACCGTGAAGATGATTTTTACAACCGCCTTCACAACAAAGCAAATAACACCGCGAAACTTTTGATAGAAGTTGAGGGCGTGGACGCAACACTCCTTCGCAGAATTGAACAGGATAATCCTGTCGCGTTGCCAAACGAAAAAATTGTCATCTACAATTTCCGCGATAGCATCCTTTTTAGCACCGATGAGGAACATGTTTTAAAGATCAATCCGGAGATAATCAACAGTGTACGACTCGAGGAGGAGATCCGTTACATGCAAGGCGATTATGAGGTGCTCGGTTTTCTTTTTCAGGGGGAATTCGACAGGTTCGTGGTGATGGCCAGTGCAACTGACATCTACGGAATAAAACGCCTGCAAAACCTGCTGTACATTCTATTATTCGTGTTCGCAATCAGCATGGTGATCCTTTCTATTTCAGGGTGGCTGTTCGCAGGACAGGCGTTACAACCAATCGCGAAAGTTGTTGACCAGGTGAGTGAAATCTCAATCAGTAGCCTGAATCTGAGAGTGGATGAAGGGAACGGCAAAGATGAAATCGCCAGGCTCGCAATGACTTTCAACCGAATGTTGACGCGGCTCGAGGCATCTTTCATTACGCAGAGAAATTTTATTGCTAATGCCTCTCATGAACTACGAACGCCCCTGACTGTTGTCACTGGCCAGCTTGAAGTTACATTATTGAACACCCGTTCAGAGAATGAGTATAAGCAGACCATCCAGTCGGTTCTCGACGACATCAAAAGTTTAAATAAACTCGCGAACAAACTTTTGCTGCTGGCGCAATCAAGCTCGGAAGAACGCGAAAAAAGAATGCAGCCATTGCGTATCGACGAATTAATCTGGCAGGTGACTGACGAGCTGCAACGACACAATGCAGCCTTTACAATCAACATTGATCTGGATCAAAACCTTGACGATGAAAACCTGCTTACAGTAAAAGGAGATGAACAGCTTTTAAAAGCTGCTCTCGTTAACCTGATTGAAAACGGATGCAAGTATTCACAAAATAAGACAACAAACATTTTCATCACGGCATCTTTCAATGGCCTTCGGATTGTTTTTAAAGACAATGGAATCGGGATTCCCGTTGATGATCTGCCAAATATCTTTGAGCCTTTTTATCGCGGAAGCAACACAAGCAACATCAAGGGACATGGCATAGGCTTATCGATGGTTCGCGGAATTGTGCGTTTACATCGCGGCGTAATTGAAATCGAATCAACCGAGGGTTCAGGTACAATCATTACCGTTATCCTTCCTGTATTTGAAATAGCAGACCAATCACGAAAAGGTACTCGGAGGCGGTAGCTCGGCTCGTGTCTTATCGCAATAAAATTTATTAGGAAACTTATCCTGCTGTTCTTTAATTGGGGCACCAAATCAAGAAGGCATGAGACTAACGAAATTATTTAAGGAGTTTTTTAGAAGTCAGAAGGCCGGAGGTATTGTGCTCATTCTGTGCACCGTATTCTCTCTTATCGTTACAAACTCACCGCTTCAGACATTTTACCTTTCGATTTGGAATTTTGAGTTAGGCCACCACACAATCACGCATTGGATCAACGATGGATTGATGGCGATATTTTTCCTGATGATCGGCCTGGAACTCGAACGGGAAGTGTACATCGGTGAATTATCAAATGTGAAAAATTCGCTTTTACCCATTCTCGCGGCATTAGGAGGAATGGTTGTCCCGGCTACTATTCACATGGCTTTTAACTATGGTACGCCATACCAGGCGGGTGCGGGCATCCCGATGGCGACCGACATTGCATTTGCGCTTGGTGTTTTGTCCCTTTTGGGGAATCGGGTCCCGGTTGCCTTAAAGGTATTTCTCACGGCGCTCGCGGTCATTGACGACGTCGGTGCAATTCTGGTGATCGCATTTGTCTACACAGGTTCTCTAGACTGGATGAATCTTTCATTTGCCGCAGGCATCTTTGTCTTTTTACTTGTCCTTAACAGATTGAAAGTAATGAATCTAGTTCCATACCTCATCGGTGGGGTTGTCATGTGGTATTTTATGTTAAACTCAGGGATTCACGCAACCATCACTGGTGTATTGCTGGCATTTGCCATTCCCTTTGGCGATGGAAGCGAAAAAACAATTTCCTGGAAACTGCAACACACACTTCACAGACCGGTACAGTTCCTCATTCTTCCCGTTTTTGCGCTTGCAAACACGGCGTTGATTCTCCACGGAAACTGGTACGAAATGCTTCTCTTAACAAACAGCATAGGCATTGCGGCGGGTCTCATCATTGGGAAACCTCTTGGGATTATCTCCTTCAGTTATCTGTCGATTGTAACAAAAATATCGTCAATACCTGCCGGGATGAATTTTAAACAAATGCTTGGTGCCGGGTTTCTTGGTGGTATCGGATTCACTATGTCGATCTTTATCACACTGTTAGCATTTTCTGATGAATCTTCGGTTGAGCAATCGAAAATTTCTATCATGCTTTCATCGTTGATAGCCGGGTTAATCGGTTTCGTTATCCTGAAACTTGTTCTTCGAAAAAAGCATAATCGAACGCTGGAGGAGATTTAAAAATATTTTAATATTAATTCAGTTTTAATATCAGGGAATCTTCCTCACGTTACATTTGGTTCATGATCCAATGAAAGATCAACTCAAATTTATCGCTATGACAAAACAAGTTAAACGAGAAACACACAAAAAAGTGGACCGCGAAAATGTCGGTGCATACACTTTACTGGTTGCGCTGTTCTTATTTCTCATCTGGACCGTTTTGCACTCCGGACAGTTGGCTTAGGCGGTCGATTTTTAATCCAAAATTAATTTTGTTTTAAGTGCGCATTCATTCCAGGCACTTATCCTTATAAACGGTTACAGATTAGTGTAAATAGGATTTTACAGGCTTTTTCACTCCTATTTATCAGCCCATTGCAGGAAGCGATGGGCTTCTTTTTTTCTAGCACCCTTGTTCCTCGGTTGCTTTTTAAGCATTAATTAATGTACAACTAATCGCGCGTTTATTTCGTGACTGTTCATTTGTATTAAATCGAACAAAACAATTATGAACAAGATGAAAAGCGCGAAGGCAATTGCTATTGCAACAACAGTATTACTTGGGATCAGTCTCTTCTGGCTGATAAACACCAGAACGTTAAATCACACACTTGAATCAGGTTTACAAAAAGAACGAATAAAATCGGAAGCACTTCTATCGGAAAAACTAAAAGCTGAAAAAGATCTTAAGAAAATAAAGGAGCAGCTTACAGGGCTGAAAGGTGAGAATCAACAACTGAATGACCTTGTCGAAAGAACATCAGCTAAACTGGCATCGCAGGAAGCTTTACTCAGCCGTACAAAGAAAGACAATGCATCCATGGCACAACTACGGAAGCAGAGAGACGAGCTGTCCCAAATCCAGCGTCAGTTGCAACAGGAATTGGCGGCCATCCAGAATTCTTACGCAAATCTTGAAACAGAAAATCGCAAGCTGAACGCGACAGTAGCCTTGCTACAGGAAAAAAATAATCTCTTAAGGAATGATCTTGATCGGGCAGTCCTGGCATCCATAGACCAGACGGAAATACAGGCACGCAAGCGAAGTGAAAGATTAACAGTGCGCGCTAAACGAACCAAAAAGCTTATCGCCAATTTTGAGGTACCTGCTAATCTCAAAAATTTATCCTTTAGATTAATCAATGCAAAAGGAGATATTTTTACACCCGACCAAGGAACGATTGCTATCTCGACTGCTCCATCAGAAAGCACTTTTACAGCATCCACCAGCAATGAGTTGATTGCTGACAAGTCGCAAAAAATACAAATGACTTATCTACCAAAAGAACGCTTGAAATCCGGCACATATTCGGTCGAAATTCTAAGCGACAATATTTATGTCGCCAGCATGAGGGTAAACTTGAAATAATCTTAACAACTACAAAAAGACTCGGATGGGGCCGAGTCTTTTTTCTGAACATCAGCGCAGAGGTTCCGCCTTGTAACCAGCCTTTGTCACGGCATCGATTACTTTCGACTCACTCACCGCCGCTTCCACCGTCAGTTTCTTTAACGGATCATTTGTATCTACGCGCCATGCGCCTTCGCCTATTGCATCATTAAGAAACGGCGTAACCGCTGCGACACAACCCGAACATTTGATCGTTGTCTTGAAATTCATTTTATCCATAACCTCTTGTTTACTTGACAATAATACAGAAACGGCAGCGCGTTAGTTTTACATAATTCCCTTCAAGATTTATAACATCTTTCTAATCCGTGCGTCGCTGTATTATCGGATGCATTTTGTGGCAAGCGGTTTAACAATATCCGTAAAGGATGATAAATTCGCGCATGTTTTCGAAAACCGCCATCGTGATATGTAGTTCACTATTCCTGCTATTTTCAAATAAGTCGTTTTCACATGGTAACCTGATTAAAGGCCAAGTTTCGGATTCAACGACCAATGCCGCACTGCCTGGAGCAACTGTGTTTCTCGGAAACAGTCAGGTGGTGACAACAGATCAGCTTGGCAACTTCCGGTTTGATGGCCTGGAAGACGGCAGCTACTTGTTACGCATTACATTCATCGGGTATCAAACCGTGAACCTTAATGTTAGCATTTCAGACGACACCGTTGTTTCATTAAACATCGCGCTCCGGCCATCATCACTCCATCTCGACGAAATTGTTGTATCCGGAAATGCGTCCGCTGAACTAATGATGACCTCAATTAATCGCATTGACCTTCAGCTAGGACTTTTGAAGTCGTCACAGGATGTGCTCCGTATGGTGCCAGGATTGTTTACTGCGCAACATGCTGGTGGCGGAAAGGCTGAACAAATATTCTTACGAGGATTCGACATTGACCATGGAACTGATATTACACTCACCGTCGACGGTATGCCAGTGAACATGGTATCACATGCACACGGACAAGGCTACGCCGATCTGCATTTCGTCACGCCGGAATTAATCGACTATGTGGATTTTAACAAGGGGCCTTATTATGCACGCATCGGTGATTTTAATACAGCCGGCTACGCTAATTTTCATACAAGAAAATATCTCGATAACAGCCTAATAAAACTTGAAGCGGGACGATTTGATACCTACAGAGCCTTGACAATGCTTGATTTACTCGGAAAGCGGAAACCAAACCAAAGCGCATACATTGTTGGTGACTATACCTATACGAATGGTCCGTTTGAAAGTCCACAATATTTCAATCGAATAAACTTGTTCGGAAAATTTCACAGACAGATCAGTGACAATAAACTATTAAGTGTAAGCGCATCACTATTCAAAAGTGGGTGGGATGCTTCCGGTCAAATCCCCGAGCGCGCCGTTTCATCTGGTATGATCAGTCGGTTCGGTGCTATCGATGACACCGAAGGCGGCTACACTGGTCGAAGAAATATTAATACTTCACTCACGACGTTCTTCGAAGATGGTTCCTCCCTGGAAAACCAGCTTTATCTTTCCAATTACGATTTCGAACTATATTCTAACTTCACCTATTTTCTCGACGACAGTGTTAGTGGCGATCAGATTCGTCAAAAAGAAAATCGGTACATCCATGGATATAACGCAACCTATCATCGCGATATTTCTCTTTTTCGGAAATCACATAAAACCGAAAGCGGAATCGGTTTCAGGTATGACGACATTAACGGGAATGAATTGTCGCGCGTTAGAGCACGACATGAATTCTTAGAGCCAATCAAGTTCGGCGATATCAACCAGATCAATGCCTATGCCTTTACAGATCTGTCGCTGAACATATCGAATGCGCTATCAATTAACGCGGGTGTTCGTTTTGATGCAATTACGTTTCAACACGTGGATAAACTTGCTACATATCAACGCAATGAGACGACCGCCATGCGAATCAGCCCCAAACTCAATTTCTTTTACAGACTTAATTCCAATTTTCAGCTCTATTTAAAAAACGGCATTGGGTTCCATTCAAATGATGCTCGCGCAGCGGTTCAAAAAGAGCCGCTCAGCGTTTTACCACGCGCGTATGGTACAGACCTGGGGTTCTATGGAAAGCCAGTCAAAAATCTTCTTTTGAATGCAGCACTCTGGCAATTAAGACTCGACCAGGAATTTGTTTACGTTGGCGATGAAGGAGTGGTTGAAGCGGGTGGGCGAACACAACGTTATGGCGTTGATGTATCCCTGCGATATCAACCCTTGACGTGGCTGTTCATTGATCTCGACGCAAACTATTCGCATGCCAGGTCGATCGATGAGGCCGACGGACTAAATTATATTCCACTGGCTCCTCAATTTACCAGCGCCGGTGGATCGACAGTCAGATTACCAGGGGGATTCAGTATGGCTTTACGCTACAGATTTATCGACGACAGGCCTGCGAATGAAGACAACTCAATCACTGCGCACGGTTATTTTCTTCTCGACGGATCGATCACATACGAGCGAAAACACTATCAGTTATCGTTAACCGGAACGAACCTTTTGAATCGTGATTGGAATGAAGCACAGTTTGCGACTGAAACACGACTGGCAACTGAAACCGTAAGCACTACGGATCTTTGCTTCACTCCTGGTGACCCTATTTTTATTAAAGTTGGCGTTGCTTTTCTGTTCTAGCCGGAAGTAGATATTCTTGAAACTGTTCATCTCACCAACTTCATTATCCCTCCCGAAGCACCTCTGCGGGATTTGCGCGTGTTCCGCGCACCAGCTGGATCATTACTACGGTCAGGCTAATGGTGATGACCGCAATAGCGCCAACGCCAAACAAGTACGATGAAATTTGCGTTCGGTTTGCGAAGTCTTCGAGCCATCGTGAGATCAGATAAAACGAGAGCGGAATGCCTATACAGCAGGCGGCAAGAACAGGTTTCATAAAATCTTTCGAAAGCGTTAGCGACAAACTGCCGAAGCTTGCGCCCAGCGTCTTCCGAATACTAATTTCCTTCTTTCGTTTTTGAACGTAGTAAGCAGAAAGCCCCCATAAGCCAAGACTTCCTATGATGATCGCAATTGTGCCAAACACTTTTCCAAGCGTTGAAAACTTCTCTTCCTGTAAATAAACCTGTTGTAAGGCTTCATCAAGAAAGAAAAATTCAAAAGGACTATCAGGTGCAAAATCATTCCAGGTCTTTTCTAAAAATGCTATCGCATCGGACACGTTTTCGCCTTGCACTTTTACATAAATGAAACGTGTAAAGAAATCTTTCGCGTTCGCATAATCTGTCTGAACGAGAATGACAGGCCCGGATGCCTGTTTGAGCGGTGCAAATGCAAAATCTTCACAAACCCCGAGTACCGGCAACGGTCCTTCTAATGTTCCTTCGATAATTTTCCCTACAGCATCAGCAGGTGAAGACCAGCCCGCATCCTCCATGAAAGTGCGGTTAATGATCGCCCGATAACCCTTTGACGTAAGACTATCCGAAAAATCTTTTCCGCTTAACAATGGAATATTCATTGTCTTCAGAAAATCGTTTCGTACAAAAATGCATGGGTAAAGCTTTTCCTCCCGCCCCTCAACCTTATAGTTGGACGATTGAAAATCTTTACCAATCAGTGTATTACTTGTACTGACATTTTCAATTTCCTTGTTCACCAGGATTCGTTCCTTGAATGTGGTATAGTCCTGAACCACCTCTGTGCGTTGAACCGATATCGCAATAACCTGTTCTTTACTAAACCCGGTGTTTGATTCCTTCAGGAAGTTAATCTGCTTCTCGATGATCAATGTTAAGATGATCAACACAATTGAAACTGTAAATTGAAGTGCGACCAATATTTGCCTGAATGTCCCGCTGCCAATTGATGTTTTATCTTTTAGAATTTTCGCAGGTTGTAGCGACGCGAGCGCCCATGCCGGATATGTTCCGGACAACGATCCGCAAAAAAAGACGATAGTTAGAATGCCAAGAATGACCTTCCATTGGAAAATGTCGGCTGCAGAAAAATTCTTTCCAGCGAGATCGTTGATCCACGGAAGCAGGGCAAGAAAAAGCACGATTGCCATCAGGCCACTGATCACACTGATGAAATAAGACTCACTTAAGAATTGTCGTGCTACACTCCGTTTGCCCGCGCCCATAACCTTACGGATACCAATTTCCTTGAACCGATCACTTGCCTGCGCCGTCGACAGGTTGATAAAATTGATTGCAGCAACAACAAGAATAAAGATCCCGATGGATGCAAAAATATACGTGTATCGAATATCACTCATCGTGCTGATCTCGTAATCGGATTTTGATTTGAGATAAATTTCAGTAATGGGTTGCATTTCAAGCTTCACCTGCTCCACCAAAGAGGGATGAAAATACTTCTTCACAAAAAATGGCATTTGATCCTGCAATGCGCCAACGCTTGCGCCATCTCGCAAGAGAACGTATGTCCACACAGGGTTCCAATACCAATTTTTTTCCGGGATGTCATTATCAAAAATTACTTTAAGTGTTTCAAAAGAGGCAAGGTAATCGAATTGAAAATGTGCGTTGTCTGGCACGTCGGCAATCACGGCCGTCACTACCATGTCGTGCTTGCCCTCGAATTTGATGATCTTACCAATGGCGTCGGTTGTCTTAAATAATTTTCGGGACATACTCTCTGTAAGAACGATCATTCCTGGACCTGAGAGGGATTTTTCCGACGTGCCGGAAATAAATTCGTGATCGAATATTTTGAAGTATGCGGAATCGGCAAAGAAAAACCTTGGCTCATTAAAGACCATCTTTTCTGCACCATCTTCAACGACGATTCCCAAAGACGAAGCCTGGAAGTTAAAAATACGTGTCGCCTCTTGAACCAGGTCAGTGTAGTCGTTTAACAATGATGGTCCAGTTGGAAATGGAACACTTGAAGATTGCTCGTCGCTATCGTCACCTTGTATGACCCGAAAGATCCGCGTTTTGTTTTTGTGAAAATGATCGTATGACAACTCGTGCGAGGTGTACAGCAGGATGGCAATTGCCGTGACTAAAGCTGTCGTCAGTCCGGCAATGTTTAAAAAATAATACCCTTTGTGACGAAGAAAGTTGCGAACAAAAATAACGAGATGATTCTTAAACATGCCTGAACATTTATGAATAAAAATATCACTAGAATGTTCAGTGGCGAAAAAGGATTATTTGACTGGCGATTTTAGCACCTGACAGGTGATTTTATCATTTCCGTTTTTGACAATAACATCTACCGTCTTTGGATGGCTTGTCAGGAAACCCTTGTAGTTGGAAGCTCTACTGAAAAAACTGAACCAATGCCCGGCTGCGACTGCGCAGTAACGATTCCGTCGTGATCCTCCGCAATCTTCTTACATAACGACAAGCCGATACCAGTTCCACTATAGTGCTCCTGACTATTCAAGCGTTGGAAAAGTTCAAAAATGCGCTCTGCATATTTCGGCTCGAAGCCTATTCCGTTATCCTTAACAGAGATGTTTACAAATCTTTTTCCGTTGCGTTCAACCTCGGATGAAAAAATATGGATCTCGGGTTTCATTCCCGGCTTGCTGAATTTAACAGCGTTGCTGATAAAGTGCTTAAACATTTGCTTGAGACGAATGCGAATGCCGGATACCAATGGCAGGGTCTGACTGGTTATTGAAGCCTGCTTACCCTGAATGTTGATTGATAACTCGTTTTGTATCTCACGGATCAATTCATTCAAATCAACTTTCTCAATGTTTTCCGCGACATGTAACGACTGATAAAAAACCAAAAAGTCTTCGATCATTTTCTGCATCCGGTTGGATGCGTGTGAAATTTTTTCGAGATATCTAAGCATGTGCGGCGGTATACTTTCCACCCCTTCAGATTTAAAGCGATTGCTGTAAATCTGGATCTTCCTGAGCGGTTCTTGCAGATCGTGGCTTGCAATAAAGTTGAATGATTCAAGATCTCGGTTCTTCCGAAGCAGTTCATCGTTTTTCAACTTGAGCTCTGAGGTGAGATTATGTTCATTGGTGATGTCCTGGCATGTACCAAGAATTCCAATCGTGACGTTGCTCTTATCCAGTAAAACCTGCCCCTTGCCTCTCAAAACTTTTTCCTTCCCATCTTTTGTAACGATACGCATGATATAATCGGAAGTTACGCCCGTCTTGACAGCTTCGGTAATTTCTGCTATTCGTCGATTGCGATCATCATCGTGAATAAAAGTAAGAAATCGCTGAAATGTTATCCTTTCCGATTGAGGTGCAAGTCCATAGATGCGATACATCTCATCCGACCACTCGATCTCATCTTTATCGATGGTCCATTTCCAGTTACCTGTTTTCGTCAGCAATTGCGACTGGTTGCTCAACGCCTCGTTTTCTTTGAGTTTATTGATCAACAGATTTTTTTCAGTGACATCGGTAATGGTGCCAATCATCTTCAATGGCTTTCCGTTTTCAAATATCACTTTACCACGGGAATCAAGAATTTTGAATTTATTGCGTCTCAGGTAACGATATTCACACTGATAGTTTCCGGTGTGCATTGCACGTTCCATTTGCCCTCGTACTTTTGCGCGATCATCGGAATGGACATCATTCAGGAAATTTTCAAGCGTACTCGTTTCTTCAAACTCCAGTATTTTGTAGATCTCGGGTGTAAAGCTCGACCGATTATTACCGGTCATATCCCATTCAAAACTTCCGATCTGACCAATCGCCTGCGCCTCCAACAATTCACGCTCGCGTTTTTGAAGCATTGAATTCATATCTGCGAGCCGTTCCTGCTGGATTCCCAAAAATGTTTTATAAAGTACCGAATCAAGCATCAGAATGAACTGATCAACTTCATCTATTACGAGAATGACTTTATCTATGTCGCTTGTGTAATGTAGGATATGTGCTCGAAGTGCTTTCTTGCGGGCATAGTTTACAAGGCTGATATCATCAACGATTACCTGTTCCTTGCGCACAATAGGAAGTTGATTATTGATCCACGAGGCGGTGCTCTCAGTTACATAAGTATTAACCTGGTTATCCTTTAACGCTGTTAATAGCTTAGAATTCGAGCCAAGGGACATTTGAAATATTTCATCTTCCCCCATGTGCCCGAAGAATTTCAATAACGGTACCTCCAACTCATAAGAATATGTCAGCAACGTTTTAACAAACTCTTCAAGTCGTTCCTGCAACAAGAAAGCCGCATAACCATTCAGATGGTGAAGTTTTAGCCTGGTGATATCTTTCGTCACAGGATTCATTAAGGTCAGGTGGGAACAGTTTCATTAAGCACAAAACCGCTTTCTACTCCCGCCACCTGCATCGTCTTATTGCGAACAAGAATCTGATGAAGAACGTCCTTTAGTTCATCGAAAGAGTTAGGTTTTCGAAAAAAGTAAGAAGCCCCGTTTCGTTTCGTTTCAGCAATATCCACCTGATTCAACGATGTTGTGTAAATAATAACAGGGATGTTTGAAAATTTACTGTCGCTGCGAATCTCAACCAAACATTCTTTACCGTTCTTCTTTGGCATGTTGAGATCGAGAAAAATCACATCTGGAATTGTATTTTTGATGTACTGCATGAGTTCTTCCCCATCGCGCGCGGTATCGATTAACAATGAAGGGTTTACCAGCTTCACCGCTTCCTCAAACAGCTCACGGTCATCAGCATCATCATCAACCAGCAGTACACGTTTCAAAGATGAAGTTTCTCTCGTCATTCGTTCAGTTTTTTACTTTCGAAAATGCAATATAAACATTGAACCCGTCCCTGGTTCACTTTTTGCCGTTACGAACCCATGATGATTTTTCATCGCCTGATGAACAATCGCCAGTCCGATTCCTGTTCCCTCAAACTCCCGTCTTCCATGCAGACGGTGAAACAACTTGAAAATATGTTCGGCCTGGGTTTCATCGAATCCTATTCCATTATCTCGCACGGCTACCTGATAATATTCGGCAGCTCCATCAACGATTTCACCGAGGAAACAGACATTAATTTTCGGGGCCACATTTTCCTTTTGGAATTTGATCCCGTTGCTGATCAGGTTCTGAAATATCTGGCGCACTTGCGTCCGATCTCCCTTTATAATTGGAAGTGTGTCGATGTCGACGCGCGCATTATTTTCGGCTATCAGCGTTTCGATGTCAACCAAAACTTCATGAATTATTTCGGTCAGGGAAACGTCCTCCAGTTCAGGTGTCGCACTGGTCACATGTGAATATGCTAGCAGGTCATCAATCAGCAGCTGCATTCGCCGTGTTGTTTTATCAATTTTTACCAGGTAATCCTTAGCTGTGATATCGAGGCTTTTGCCATACTGCTCATTTAGAAGCACTGCATACATCATCACTTTTCGCAATGGTTCATTCAGGTCGTGTGATGCCGCGTAAGTAAATTCGGACAGGCGCTGGTTGGAACGTTTCAATTCTTCGTTTGATTGCTCCAACTCGACAGCCGCTTTCTTTAATGCTGTTATGTCGTTAAAAGCAATAACAAGCTTATCGTCGCCAACCTTCGTAATGGATGTATCATACCAAGAATCTACGCCATCACCTACGTAATGATGCTGCTCCCTGACAGGCACACCGGTTTCAAGGATTGTACAGTTGCGAGCAAATACTCCGGAACTCCTGATATGAGAAAAGGTCTGAAGATAACTTTTGCCAACCAAGTCCTCATACTTTCTTCCGGCCATCTTACAAAGAACATCGTTTACATGGGTGATGATGAAGTCAACAATAACGCCTTCCTTATCACGCACTGCTGTAAGGGTATATACCCCATTAATTGAAGAGTTAAGAATCAGGTTCAACAGGTTTGCCTGATCTTTAATTTTTTCGGCACTTAACTTAATCTCTTGTTCAGCGCGTACCTGATCAGTCCGATCCCGCGTAATGCTGAGCACACCTTCCATTACCCTGCTACGTTGCACATTGAAGTGTTTATTTAACCCAGGACTGTAATATGTAAACTCTACGGACTTTCCGGTATTCCATACAAGCAGTGCCTGACTAAAAATCGTGTTGCGCGATTCCTCATCCATCAATGGTGTGGAAAGCAGAGTCGCACCAATGATGTTTGAGACATCAGCTTGAAGAATCCGCGTAGCTGCCGCGTTGCAATATTTTACCTGAAAATCGACCACGAGTTTCGCGTCCGGCTCGTCGGAAGAAAAAACCGGAACAAACCAAACTACCGAATCCGGTTGCGTATCAAATAGCTGTGCGATCAGCCTTTCATCAGGTTGCACGTTGACTATCATGAATTAAGGTACTTTAAATTAGCCAGCAGACCGTTATGAAACACAAAAAGCAGAAATATATTTCCATTGAATGAGGAGTCATCGAAGGAAAAAAATTATGCCAAGCCACTAATATCCTTTCGAGTAACCTGGGATGCTTCCTATCTTTCGTTACAAAATCTTGTTAATGGTAGACTGTCCGCTTTGCGATGCATCCGATATAACTCCGGTTCCTACAAATGATCCACGGAAATATCTTACTTGTACGAAGTGTAAACTGATTTTCGTTTCGAAGGAATTCCATCCTGAACCTCACGTGGCAGAAGAGCGATATCGCAAACACCAAAATAGTTCGCATGACGCAGGCTATGTTTCATTCCTGATGCAAGCGGTGACCCCGGCGCTGCAGTACATCAACGCCGATATGACCGGGCTCGACTACGGGTGTGGTCCAACCCCGACGCTATCCCTATTATTGGAGGATCACAACATCAATTGCAGGAACTACGACCCAATCTTTTTTCCTGAGATTGCGCATGGAAATTACAACTTTATTTTCTCTACGGAATGTTTTGAACATTTCATTTCACCGAAAAAGGATATCAGCAGGATAATCTCGCTCCTCAATCCGGGGGGAATATTGATTGTTATGACAGATGCGTGGTCGTCCATGGACGACCTTGATAAATGGTATTATATCCGCGACTTTACACATGTTTCTTTTTACCACCGGCAAACCTTTGATTATATCTGCAAGGCATTTAATCTTTCAATGTTATTCAGCAATGAAAGGCGCGTATTTATCCTCAAAAAGAATCCAATCTGAAGCAAACATTTCAAAGAGTATTTCTTTATTTAGGACAAAGCTTAATCAAATTCTTATGCGAACGACATCATTACTGTTAGCGCTGGCCTTCTTGTCGCTTGTCGCTTATTCCCAGGACGCGACGATCACCAAAGAGAAATGGCACTGGGGCAATTCCCTAAAGCAGGATACCTCCGCAGGGTATGTCCAGGTAATCAAGGTTGATAACGTGTTGTATATCTCTGGCGCGGTATCAATATCACTCGATCCTGATGGAATTGCAAAAGTTTACAAGGCGCTCGAAGCATCATTGAAAAGTTTCGGTGCAACATTCCAGAATGTTGTAAAGGAAAACCTATATACAACTGACATCGAAGCCGTAAAACGCAACAACGCGGCCCGGAAGAAATTTTACAATGGCGACTATCCGGCAGCCACATGGGTGCAGATAGACCGGTTGTTTATGGAATCAGCAAAGCTCGAGGTAGAACTGATTGCGCATTTACCTAAAGAGTGATTGTAATCGCTATCACAACTCAACATTTTAACATCTCTTAACATTTAAAAAAGATGCTTTCCTTTCATTGCTTCGTAATTTTAATTCGACAGTAATGAAAATTATTTCATGTTTTTTAATAACTACATCACTACGTTCGTGCTGGTTTTAGCATTGCTAAAAGCGTATGACGCCACAGCTTTACAGGCCCCCGACTACGAACTTCAAAAGCATATTGTGACTACCCGTGACGGCGCAAAACTCGAAACGACATTCTTTAAAGTGAAAAGTCGTTACGCACCAGTAGTGCTCTTAATACATCAATGTGACGTTGACAAATCTTTGGGAAGGACAGGATTTGAGAATATCGCCGACACATTGGCAAAAACAGGGATCAATGTAATGTTCTATTTACAACGTGGATATAGCGCTGCGATTGATAATGAAGCAGAAACCACCCGGACCAATAGCGGCGATCGCGTAAAGGATGCTGAGGATGTTTGGAATTATCTAAAGTCATTAAACCATGTGGACTCGACAAGAGTCGCACTTGGTGGTGCAAGCTGCGGTGGTCGGGTTTGTATCGGCTTGGCATCGGAAAAGCCTAATCTTGCAAAAGGAATTATGTTGCTCTCCACAGGCATGAGCGAACCGCTTTATCGCCAATTGCCATTATTAGATTTACCGCTTCTTTGCATTACCGCTCACGATGACGGACTCGCATACAATTCGACATTACGCGCCTTTGACTCTACCAAAAACGCGGAAAGTAAATTGCTCATTGTAAAAGGTGAGCTTCATGGAGCCGTTTTGATGGATTCTCATCCGGCGGTTCTAGGCCAAATAATTCATTTTTTTCAGCAGACACTCCGTTAAGAAGTCAAGATATTACTTTTTAACAAACGCCCGCGACCGGTTCTACAATGCCCGAAAATGAAAAGTCCCTAAATGGCCGGAACTCCATGTCTTACTCCGCACTCGCAGGATTACCTAAGGTGATCCCATAACTTTGCAGAGGTCCAAATGAACAAAGCTCGTTACACTCGCTTTTTCTTTTTTCTTTCAAGTCGCATTAGACCGAGGCGGTACTGCGCCTTTCGGAAAAAAGAATAGCCCCGATAAAAACCAGGGTTTTTGTTCACTCTCTCGTGCACTCGCAGGGATTAGATCATACCGCAATGCCGGACAGCCCCGGGTGATCCCTTTTGCGTCTAAACACATCTTCACCAAAATAAAAAATCCTGACATCTAACGACGTCAGGATTCTGTATATCTCGTGCACTCGCAGGGATTCAAACCCCGAACCTTCTGATCCGTAGTCAGATGCTCTATTCAGTTGAGCTACGAGTGCATTCCGTCATTTCCAGCCTGTAAAGCCCGAAAAGGACTGCAAATGTAAAGAATTTATTCACTCGACAAAATAAAAGCGTTTGGCCGCCCCGACAAAAAACTTAATTTTGGGGCTTATTTTAACAGGAGTTCCGCATGACGATGAAAAAGACGCTGGTTACAATTATTCTTACCGGCCTTTGTTTTACCTCTTTCTCTCAAACAACAGAAACAAAAACCCGTAGCGGCCGACCTGATATTCCAGGAACATTTGTCGTGGAACTCGGCGTTAACAGGACACCTGGAGCTGCGTCTAACGTTTCACTTGGCCTATGGGGCTCAAGGACACTGAACGTCTATTACCAATACGATCTTCGAATTGCGAAATCAAAATTCAGCGTTGTACCAGGCATTGGTTTAAGCATGGAACGCTTCAAATTCAAGGATTTCAGAACGCTCGGCTACGACGCCGACTCGCTCATGCTGATGTTGCCAGAGGATCTGGGCCTCCCAAACATGAGAAAGAGCCAACTGATAACGAACTACATCGACATTCCGGTCGAATTAAAGTATAGCAGCAAGCCGGAAGATCCATCGAGAAGCTTTAAGGTAAGCATCGGCGGACGAATTGGTTACCTCTACGACGGTTTTACCAAAATCAAGTACAAAGATGACGGCGATGTCTACAAAATAAAAAACAAACAAGATTGGAATCTGAACCGCCTCCGTTACGGCGTGTTTGGGAAACTTGGGATCGGAAACTTTAGCTTTTTCACGTACTATAACCTGACAAACCTGTTCGAAGATGACGGTGCGTTGTGGCAAGCAAGACAGCAAACTAACTTCAACACCTTTACTGTTGGTATTTCGCTCTCAAGCTTCTAATTAGAAGAGGAACCAAAGGCAACGCGGCCTACTCTGCGTCCTACGTTTCTGAAGCATCTGCTTTAATACCTCGGCACTTCGTCTCCAGAAAAACAAAAAGGCGAAGCACATGCCTCGCCTTCGCTTGTGGGAAGTTTAAATTACTTCGCCATCTTTTCCATTTCTGCTTCAAAAGTCTGCTTGAACTTTTCGTAATCGTAGTCAATCTTCAAACGTTCATCCTGTGACAGACGCTCGTTGTATTTGCTTACCAGTTCATCAGCAGAAAGCTCGATCGCAATATAGCTCTTATAAGTACCTTGCTGTGTGAGCATATTCTTTTCACAGATCGTGCGGATGCCAGATAATGTCTGGTTTACAACTTCGCGGTTCAGGCTCTCGAAACGCTCTTCGATCTCTTCTTTGTTGTTGAATTCGCGTGAATTCACGTAGTTATCAGTTACCGTTTTAACAGTAGTCTGGATAGCTTGCGCAAGTTCATTGCGAGCGTTTGTCAAAGCTTTTTTCTTTGCTGTATTCTGGTCCTGGCTTTCACCACTTGAGTTAGCACGGAATGCGTTGTTTGTAGTGAAATACTCTGTTCCAGAGCAGGGGATTATTACTTCAGTTTCACCTTTAGGGGCTACTTCCTTATTGCTCTTACAACCGATGATCACAACGGTAAGCACAGCAATAAATAACGATGAGTACGATAGATTTTTCATAATCTAGTGAGCATTAAGTTTAATTGGTTTTTACAATTCAGTCGGTTAATTACAATTTAAGTACCAAATTTTACATTTCGATACTTTATTCGAGAACCGTTGCAATTATTTCCTTTACGCGTTCTTTTTCAAGCGTTTCCAGGGCTTTATTGTAGGCGTCGACGCTTGATTTATCATAGTCGAGGCCATAGCCTTTGATTCTGTCGAGGGTGGTTGTATAAATTTCCTTTCCCTCCTTCATGGCGGTGACCTTGATAACGCTCGTCAGATAGGTGATATAAATGCTACCAGAAACGGAGCCCTTTTCGGAATCTGATTTTACATCAAACCACAAGTCTGCCTGATTCTTATTTGTGGTAAACTCGAAGCCGTTGCTGGCCAGCATATTTTTAAGCTTGTTCGTCAGTTGCAGATTCGCCTTGCTGGATCCCAGGCTTTTTTCATCTGACGTAAGGTAGACCATCGGACGTTTCACCTTCAGCATCAGGAATGCTTCAGGTAACTTAAAAGTACTGGTGATGATCGAATATACTTTCGAGGTTCCTGTTCCACCTGCAAGCGCATCAACGTCAACACGAATGCTGATCGTTTGCTCAACTTCTTTGGAGCCGATCTGGTTGATCAGAATTTTTGCAAGACCCTTTTCATTGGCTTTGTATTGTGGATGAATGTCTCCGTCGCCTTTAACGAAGATAGCTTTTAACGGCATGCCTACTGCGTTTCGTCCATCCTTATAGGTAGTCTTTGCGATTACATTAAGATCGTTTTGATTCACCCTGCGGTTTACCATGATCTGCGAGGGATCTACCCGAACCGTAATATTATTAAGCGTGCGTTGAATCGCGGCAAAGGTTTCGTTTACCAGTAGGATTTCCTGTTCGTCAATTGTTGCCTTGATGGGCTCTGCCAGGTATTTCTCGATGGATCGGAATGCCTGGAAATAAAATCCGAGTGACTGTAAATAGTCTTTCGTTCCTTCGGAAACTCTTCCCTTCTTAAAATAATCAGTGGCTAGCGTAACAGCGTCGCGTTTTTGTTCTTCCTTAATTTGTTTGTAACGGCCAATGGAAAGCCGGTAATAGACCCAGTAATTCTGGTTGTCTTCCCATGCATCTACAAGTTCGAACTCCTGGATGTCATCAGCAGCGGTTGTCTTGATCACCTGCTCGTACTGCTCCTGGAGCTGTTTATCAAACTCCATCGTACTGAGCACAGACGTACTCGAAACATTTACTTTGATTTCGGAAACAAGATCATCAAGCGCGCTTTTTTTCGCTTCCTGGATGTAATTATTCGTTCCGTCTTTGATGCTGTGGCCGACACCGGTGTAGTAGCCATCCTGGAACGGCTCATTTTTTAACCACGCGGGCTTCAGTGATTCCGGATCGGGTGTTTGAACCTTCGGGCTACAAGCCGCGAGTAAAAGCAAGAAAGGTAAAATCTGTTTCACAGGCTGAATTTTGGGGTACAGGTTATTTTATCCAGATCTATGCCAAAAATACAAAAAGAAGCCGATGTGGGCTTCCTTTCGTTCCGATTCCTGGGCCATAATACCACCCTATGTAAGATTCGGCTAGTAGTTCCGCAATAACTATTTCAACTCAAGCGGCTGATAATCTTTAAATGGCGAGATATTAACCTTTTCCATATCACCTCGATACTCGCTCCATTGTGAGTCATAAAATTTATTTACACGATTGAGGATTTCGGTGACCTTTTGCTGAGCGACTTCAAAGACCTGCCGGTCCGTTTCATTGATCGGATCGAGCGAACTACTGATGTAGAACGAAGCAGATGATACAAATGACATCGGCAACGGATCTTTTGTACTGACAATACCCTGACGTTTGTCTTCTTTACCAAGAATGAAATCAAAAACGGCATTCAAAGAATCTTTAATTGCCTTCGTTTGTGATAACGCTTTCTTGTGCGATTCATCTTTGGAATCTTTCAGCTTCTTTTCAAATTCATCGAGCACTTCCTTCGATTCACGTAACCGCGTTGTGGCTGCCGACGCGCGTGCAACCATCGCCTGCAAGTCCTTCAACATTGTATAGCGTGCTGTGGTTACGCTGAGCGGAGTCTGGTATCGCGGATCACTTTTAATTTCGATCATTGTCGAATCTTTCTGATCGCCGAAAGTAAATCTGACTTTGTATGATCCTGGTAACACGGTTACACCCGAAGGTTCCGCTGTACTTTTACTCTTCTCCCGCGAAGGATATCGTTCACCTTTCTCGGTGAGTGTCCACACAAACCTGTTTACGCCATTGTCTTCAGGTGTTTTCTGAATGATGGTTCTGATCTTCACCCCTTCGTTATTGAAGACCTCCACTTTTATTGAATCATATTTTGTTGCCGCCGCGTCTTTCTTCAGTGAATCAGTTTTCACCAGCGCTGTATCTTTCTTTATGGGCGCAACTTGCGATTCATCCGGCATCTTTTTCTTCGATTTTCCGGATGCTTTCTTATCAGTAGTCACAACTTCCGTTTCGTC
>Ga0196965_1000452_pt1 | contig 24362 bp, 14 predicted proteins | sample S1_20metaG_FD_148668 | JGI IMG/M metagenome (GOLD analysis project Ga0196965, IMG submission 148668) | Soil microbial communities from Anza Borrego desert, Southern California, United States - S1_20 | ecosystem: Environmental > Terrestrial > Soil > Desert | place: USA: California | collected... | reverse complement strand
GTGTACATCACGGCATCGTAGATGACGGGGTTATTTTCATGGGATCCGATGAAATAAAAGTGTGCGTATTCATCTGTATTTTCATCTTCCGTATCAAACAAATAATTCTTCCCGGTGGCGGTCATTCTTTGCTGGTAATCTTCGATGGTTTTGGTATCAAACCCCTTGTTGTTCATGCGGTTTTATTTGTCAATTAAGATAAGAAAAGTCGGGCAGTAAAGTATTTTTAAACTCACGATTTATACCAATCAGCATACATCGGGTAATTGCGAGCGGTGCGTTGAATAATTTCTTTCATCTCATCGGAGATACTCTTCACGCGTTTGGCCGGAACACCTGCATAGACGCTGCCTGCTTCAATAATAGTACCCGGCAATACGACTGCACCAGCAGCTATAACACTATTTTCGCCGACAACTGCATCATCCATTATAATTGCCCCCATGCCGATCAACACATTATCATGGATAGTACAACCGTGCACAATGGCATTGTGGGCAATCGAGACATTGGATCCGATAACAGTCTTCGCTTTTTGGTACGTGCAATGGATGATCGCGCCGTCCTGGATATTCGTATTGTTGCCGATGGTAATTGAATGAACATCACCGCGAACCACGGCATTGAACCAAACGGTGCAGTTCTCGCCCATCGTAACCTCCCCTACCACGACAGCAGTATCCGCCAGGAAACAATTATTGCCAAAAACGGGACTATATCCGCGAAGCGTTTTAATGATTGCCATGAGGGAAAAAATTTTCGAGATGCAATGTACAATTGGCCACTGCAAAACAAAATTACCTGACAACTTGTCATTTTTAACCGCTCAAATTTCTATTTTTGCGTTCTGAATTACTTGAAATGGAGCATCTGATTGGAGATATCGGGATTCTTTCCACGGAATCCCCTACTTGTGAGGACTTTAAAGTTTCGAAATCGAGTAACACTGGAAAAGCCCGGAAGCTATACATTGAAAGCTACGGCTGCCAGATGAACTTCTCGGACAGCGAGATCGTGGCGTCAATCCTGGAAAAAGAGGGATTTGATACAACTTCGGAAATCAAAGAAGCGGATGTGGTTTTTCTAAACACGTGTTCAATCCGCGAAAAAGCTGAGCAAACTGTCAGGAACAGACTTACCCATATCAATGGACTGAAAAAACACCGTCCGGATATGCTGGTCGGCATTCTTGGATGTATGGCCGAGCGTTTAAAATCCAAACTGCTGGAAGAAGAAAAGATCGTTGACCTGGTTGCGGGGCCAGACGCCTACCGTGATCTGCCGAAATTGATATTCCAGGTTGATGAAGGCGAGAAAGCAATCAACACTTTTCTTTCACGCGAAGAAACCTATGCAGATATCAATCCTGTTCGCCTCAATACGAATGGTGTTTCAGCTTTTATCTCTATTATGCGCGGTTGCGACAACATGTGCAGCTTCTGCGTGGTTCCTTTTACGCGCGGGCGTGAGCGCAGTCGCGATCCGCACTCTATTCTCGCCGAAGCAAAGGAGTTATTTTCGAAAGGATACCGGGAGGTGACTTTGCTTGGACAGAATGTTGATTCATACAAATGGAGCCCCAACGAAAACAATAAAGCGAGACTTGAGAAAAAGGATAACATTGAAGTTGTGAACTTTGCCAATCTGCTTGAGATGGTTGCAAATGTCAATCCTGATCTTCGCGTTCGTTTTTCAACGTCACATCCTAAGGACATTACCGACGATGTTCTTACAACGATGGCCAGATATGAGAACATCTGCAAATACATTCACCTCCCTATCCAAAGCGGCAACAACCGCGTTTTGGAATTGATGAATCGTGGCTATACGCGCGAGTGGTATACGCAACGTATAGCGCGCATTCGCGAAATCCTGGGTGAAGAATGCGGCATTTCATCCGATATGATCGCAGGCTTCTGCTCGGAAACAGACGATGAGCATAAGCAGACGCTGGAGTTAATGGATTACGTGCAGTACGACTTCGCCTATATGTTCTATTATTCGGAGAGACCGGGCACGTTGGCCGAGAAAAAATTTAAAGACGATGTTTCGCTCGAGGTGAAGAAGAAGCGCCTCGACGAGATCATTGTGAAGCAGCGTGAGCACTCACTTTTGAGAAACAAACTGGATGTCGGTAAGGTTTTCAAAGTACTTATCGAAGGAACTTCGAAGCGCTCGTCCGATCAGTTGCAGGGTCGTAATTCTGCAAACAAAGTGGTTGTGTTTCCGAAAGACAATCATCAAAAAGGTCAGTACGTAAACGTTCACATTGACGAGTGCAGCGGAGGCACGCTTGTAGGTAAAGTAATTGATTGATGACTATTACAGACGCAGAAATACAAAGCATTAAACAGCGGTTCGGCATTATCGGCACTTCGCCATTATTGAACAACGCCGTGCGTGTAGCCATGCAGGTAGCGCCAACCGATATGTCGGTGCTCATTACCGGCGAAAGCGGCAGCGGAAAAGAATCATTCTCGAAAATCATTCATCATTTAAGTCCGCGCAAGCACGGTCAGTTTATTGCGATCAACTGCGGCTCCATCCCGGAAGGTACCATTGATTCTGAATTGTTCGGGCACGAAAAGGGCTCTTTCACTGGCGCGCATGAAGCGCGAAAAGGTTACTTCGAAGTAACCAGTGGCGGTACCATTTTCCTTGACGAGATTGGTGAAATGCCGTTAGGGACTCAAGCACGATTGCTCCGCGTGCTCGAAAACGGAGAGTTCCTTAAGGTTGGTTCTTCGAAAGTTCAAAAGACGGATGTTCGGGTGGTCGCGGCGACCAACGTGAATCTGATGCGGAATGTCGAGAATGGTAAATTTCGTGAAGACCTTTATTATCGTCTTAGCACTGTTCCGATTTTTGTTCCTCCTCTTCGGGAGCGCGGACGTGATGCCGAGTTGTTGTTCAGAAAATTCGCAACTGATTTTGCGGAGAAATATAAAGTAAAACCAATTGCGCTAACCGACGAGGCAAAAGAAATTTTATTGAAGTACCGCTTTCCGGGAAACATCCGGCAATTGAAAAACCTTGTTGAGCAGATCTCAGTGCTTTCAACTGAGAACAAGGAAATAACAGGCGAGATTCTTCAACGGTATCTTCCCCGCGAGAACAGCCTGCCGGCGTTGTATCATCCACACCAGGAAAAAGAGAGCCTTTCTGAGCGTGACATTCTTTACAAGGTCTTGTTCGACATGAAAAAGGATGTAAATGATCTGAAGAAAATTGTGTTGGATCTGATGAATGGCAACGGCGAGGCAAATCAGCTGGTGAAAGACAATCCACGCCTTTTCGAAGATATCGGAAGCGCACCAGTGCTCGCAAAGGACCACAGTCATAGGGTGTTGAATATCCCGCCACAACCAAATCAGCCGGATGACCAGATTGAAGAAATCCAGGACATCACGCACGAGACAGAAGATGAGTCGTTGTCAATCGAAAAAAAGGAAAAGGAGTTAATTATCCGCGCGCTGAAGAAAAATCATAATAAAAGGAAATATGCGGCACGTGATTTGGGCATTTCCGAACGCACGCTGTACCGTAAGATTAAGCAATACGAACTTGAAGAATAGAATAGTGAAAAAAGGATCTTTTAACATTGTCGGCGTATTCATCGCAACTGCATTTACTGTAATGGCAACATTCTCATCATGCGGCGTGTCGGCATCGTATTCAATGACAGGATCAACGACCAGTGCAGAGACAATTTCAATTACTGAATTCTATAACAATGCAGAACTTGGTCCTGCAAACATGGGCCAAACCATGAGTAACGAATTAAAAAATTACTTCATCCAAAACTCTGACCTGCGCGTAGTGCCGGACGAGGGTCAGCTACAACTGGAAGGTGAAATTACAGATTTCCGTTACTCGCCAGTGGCGCCGCGATCAACCGGTAATCCCGAGGATCTGACAAGTGCCTCGTACACGCGTCTCACGATCACGATCAAGGCAACGTACATCAACACCCTTGATGAAAACATGAGTTTCAAGGATAAAAGCTTTTCATTTTATCAGGACATTCCTAACGAACTAAACATCAGTGATGTTGAAGAACGATACACGCGCGAGATCTTTAATCGTATTATCAACGATATCTTCAACGCATCGGTAGCGAATTGGTAAAATTTCTTATTTTTACCTTTACGCCTGATGACATTGGACAAGAATGTACTTTTTTCGATAGCTAAAAATCTGTCTGCGGATTCTGCTGAAACCGCGGAACAAGTGCTAGCGTCCAAAAAGGAATTTCCCTACAGCCAGGTACTTCATGTGCTTTCGGCGAAACTCAGTAAAGAGTTTTCTTTGCCATCACACGATCATGAACTACACGAAGCTGCGATCTATGTAGCGGATCGTACCTGGTTGAAAGAGATCATGGAAATGGAATTCGAAAAGAGAACGGACGCTCCTCACGCGCATGAAGTTGTGAGCGCGCCAGTCGATCATTCGCAAGCTGCCATTCATGTTGAATCCGCTCGTGTTGAATCTGATCCAATCGTTCAACCTGATGCAAACCGAGTCACCTCTGCGAGCAAAACAAATTCATTTAAAGAAGATGGAGAAAAGGACGTGGCGGACGCGTTAATTAAAGACCTTGCGCGTTTGAACGAGTTAAAACATAATTTCGAAATGCTTTTTATTGATCAGGCTGCAATCAGCACGACTGAAGATGTGAAGTCCGCTGACGCGACAGATACCGTCCCCAACACGAGCGTGACTGTTGCTCCAAAGGGACGACGCAAACGAAAAGACCCGCCGCAGGAAAATTTGATTGAGGAAATCCAAATAACAAAAAGTGAACTGCAACCGGAAAGCGAGCGTCAAAAACAACAAATCGACATTATCGACCAGTTCATTAAAACACAGCCTTCCATTTCAGGTGTGAAGGAGCGTGTTCAAGTACCAAGCAGCGATTTGAACTCTTTTAAAACCGGCGAATTCAGCGACAATATTATTTCCGAAACGCTTGTGGAGATTTTGGTTAAGCAAGGGAAAAAGGAGCGAGCCATCGAAGTGTTGAAAAAGTTAATTTGGAAATATCCTCAAAAAAAGGCTTACTTTGCATCCCAAATTGATGACCTGAAGAAGTAAGTTAATATGTATACACTCGTTATCTCCCTGATCATTTTTTTCGCAGTACTACTCGTATTGGTAATTCTAGCTCAGAACTCTAAAGGTGGTGGATTGACCAGCCAGTTTGGTGGTTCATCGGCCAGCAACATTATTGGAGTTAAGAAGACCGGCGATTTGTTGGAGAAATTGACATGGGGTTTTGTAATCGCTATCATGGTGTTGTCTTTGTCAACAACATTTATTTCACCAAACCAGGCATCCACGAATGAAATTCTCGATGCAGCCGAAGAACAGGCGCCAGTCGTTACGCAACCGGATGTAACACTGCCTACACAGGAATCCACTGATACAGCTCAATAATTTAAATCGAAGATATTTTAAAAGCCATCTTAACGGATGGCTTTTTGTTTTACGTCATGTCGGTGACGAAATGTGTTTAACGAAAAGTCGCTTGGCTACTGGCATGAGCGTTTCGTTAAACGGAAATTTCATTTTTGACAACACGAGGAATGCAGCAGGATTTGGCAGATCCTTGTAACGTCTTATCAGGTCGAGCTTAATGTTCTCGTAGGTATAAAACGGCGACTTTTCGATGTTTTCTACAAATTGTGTATTCAGACTACGCAACTGCTCCTGACTGTCTTCATAGATACTAACCTGATATCGATAAACATTTGTTTGATTTTCAGGAGGTTGTGTTACAAACAAATATCCCTCGTTGGCATACAAAGGTGTCACGCCCACGGCAGCAATTTCGCACTTCGATTCTACATACTCGTATATAATGGATCCTTCGCGCAACGAATCCTTGATCTGCGGGATGGCAAACTCAATGATTGATTCCAGCTCCATCATTACAGCATCGTCTTCAATGATCTGCCGGTATGTAATCTCAAGTTTATTGAACTCCTCAAGTGATAATTCCTTGGGGAACGATTCGCGGATTAGGGTTTTATTCTCCTTGACAGCCAATAAGTTCCGATAGTGAAAAACGAGATCGGCCATAAAGGGGTAAAGGTGGACTTTATCGAAGGATTCCTTTACGGTTTGCAAATATGCCAGCAAGACATATTTCTTGTACTCGAAATCCACTAAACCTTGCGTCAGCCAGTCTTTTGATAATCGTTCCATACTCACACTTTTCTCAACAAAATATACAGAAAGTCTCCGCGGGTTCAAAGTTCAAACATTATACCCGTTTTGTAGGGTGGTAACATTTTGTCGGTGGCGGGAACTGACAAGCTGCCATTGACCGCCTCAGATTAAGTGACAGTGGCATTCCGAAAGTCGAATATCTCTGACATTTGATGAAAAAATGTCCGTTATTCGCGTGACTTTTCGCTCTGGCATAAAAGGTGCTAAACGGGCTGCGAACCCAAATTTGTTCAACTAAAACAATTCAATTTATATGGCAAAAATCAACTTCAAACCTAATGAGGACAGGGTGTTGGTACAACCTGCAGCGGCTGAGGAAAAAACCGCATCCGGAATTATCATTCCCGACACTGCAAAAGAGAAGCCGCAGAAAGGCACAATTGTAGCAGTTGGCGAAGGCTTGAAAGACAAGCCTGTAACTGTAAAGGTTGGTGATAACGTATTGTATGGCAAATACGCCGGTACTGAAATCACAATCGACGGAGCTGAGTACCTCATTATGAGAAACTCCGACATCTTCGGCATTATCTAATTGAATTACATCTAACAAAAATCTTAAGAATATGGCTAAAGAAATAACATTTGATACTTCTGCGAGAGACAGAATAAAAAAGGGTGTTGACAAACTTGCAGATGCAGTTAAAGTTACCCTTGGACCTAAAGGCCGCAACGTCATTCTTGATAAAAAATTCGGCGCGCCAACCGTAACAAAAGATGGTGTTTCTGTTGCGAAAGAAATTGAATTAAAAGATGCTATTGAAAACATGGGCGCTCAGCTCGTGAAGGAAGTAGCTTCAAAAACTGCTGACGCTGCCGGAGACGGTACAACAACCGCTACGGTTCTTACACAGGCGATCTTCGCTCATGGTATTAAGAACGTTGCAGCAGGTGCGAACCCAATGGATTTAAAGCGCGGAATCGACAAAGCAGTTACTGCTGTTGTTGAAAACCTCCGGAAGCAATCTAAGAAAATCAACAACTCTACTGAGATTGCGCAGGTTGCGACGATTTCATCAAACAGTGATGAAACAATCGGTAAAATGATCGCCGATGCAATGGATAAAGTAGGAAAAGACGGTGTGATCACCGTTGAAGAAGCTAAAGGAACTGAAACCGAAGTAAAAACTGTAGAAGGTATGCAGTTCGACCGCGGCTACCTTTCTCCTTATTTCGTTACAAACACAGAGAAAATGGAGGCAGAGCTTGATTCTCCGTTCATCCTGATCTACGACAAGAAGATCAGCAGCATGAAGGAATTGCTTCCGATCCTGGAACAATCAGCTCAGACGGGTAAGCCACTCGTTATTGTAGCTGAAGAAGTTGAAGGCGAAGCACTTGCAACACTTGTTGTGAACAAGATCCGTGGCGCACTTCGCGTTGCGGCTGTAAAAGCCCCTGGCTTTGGCGACAGAAGAAAGGCAATGCTTGAAGATATTGCAATCCTGACTGGTGGCCAGGTTATCAGCGAAGAACGCGGCTTCAAACTGGAGAACGCTACGCTTGATATGCTGGGACGTGCAGAGAAAGTGAATATCGACAAAGACAATACAACGATTGTTAACGGCGCAGGTAAGAAAGAAGATATTACCGGACGTATCAGCCAGATCAAAGCGCAGATCCAGGCGACAACATCGGACTACGATAAGGAAAAACTTCAGGAAAGACTCGCTAAGCTTTCTGGTGGTGTAGCAATTCTTTATATCGGTGCAGCTACCGAGGTTGAAATGAAAGAGAAGAAAGACCGTGTAGACGATGCGTTGCATGCGACACGCGCGGCGGTTCAGGAAGGAATTGTTCCTGGCGGTGGTGTAGCTTACATTCGTGCGATCGACGCACTGAAAGATGTAAAAACGCTAGGCCTTTCAAACGACGATCAGGCTACTGGTGTCAACATCGTTCGTCTTGCACTTGAGTCTCCGCTAAGAACAATCGCTGAAAACGCCGGACAGGAAGGTTCAGTGATCGTAAATAAAGTACGCGATGCGAAGGACGACTTCGGTTACAACGCGCGTGACAACAAATTCGAGAACTTCTTCTCTGCCGGTATCATTGATCCAACGAAGGTTACTCGTCTTGCTCTTGAAAATGCTGCGTCAATTGCCGGCTTATTGCTGACAACTGAAGCTGTCGTTTCCGAGATTGCGGAAGAGAAAGAAGCGCCTGCAATGCCACACGGCGGCGGCATGGGCGGCATGATGTAATTCCGGTTACCTCTTCGTCGAAATACATATTAATGAAGGCTTCACGCAAGTGAAGCCTTTTTCTTTTGTTTAACGTGTATTTCTGACACAATCAATACAAAAGTCGCTTGCCGTCGTTTGTGTTTTCGAGTACCTTGTGTTCGATTTATTTTCCTAACCTTAAATAACCCGTAATGAGACCTGTTTACAGAATTCTTCTCACGCTGTTCCTTATTGTTGGTGTTAGTGTTGCTCAAAGTCAGGAACTTCCGTATGCCTGGTTAAACACAATGCAACCAGTACAAGTACAGGAGGCTCCCGATGTTTTCCCTGTTTATAACGTCGTCGATACCCATATTGATGCGGCAGGCAACGTGTACGCTACCGGTTTTTTCAAAGGTTTGTGTGATTTTGATCCTACGTTGGCCGAAGTAACGATGTCGGCTGTTGGATCGCAGGATATTTTTCTTTCGAAATATGATCCCAATGGACAGCTGGTGTTCGTTCGTCAAATTATGACGTACGACAATAGTTCGGGTGTTGGCATTGCTGTCACAGCTTCAGGGAAAATTATTCTCACCGGCCGATTTATAGGAAATGCTCAATTTGAGCCAACCTCTACCCCTTTCGATATTTATGCCAATGGCGATCACGATATTTTCATTGCCCGCTATGATGCAACAACAGGAACATTTGAAGATGCGTATCCGCTTGGTTCCTGGGGTTATGATTCGCCAACTGATCTAAGTGTTGTGGGCGACGAGCTTTACCTCACTGGCGTTTTCGAAGGAGCCGTTGATTTCGATCCCAGCGCTGGTGTAACAGAACTGATGTCGAACGGTGGAACGAATAGATTTGTACTCAAGCTTGCTGACTTTTATACCTTCGGCTGGGTAAAACATATTGAAAATTACAGTATTTCATCATTCGAGGTTAATTCAACCGGTGTTTATGCTGCTGGGAATTTTAACGGGACGGTCGACCTCGATCCGTCCGGTGGTGTTGCCGCGGTGACAAGTGTTGGTGGAACTGACGCATGGTTCTCTAAGCATGATCTTTCAGGTAATTTCCTTTTTGGTAGATCATTTGGCGCGCCTGGAATTTTTGACATTACGCCTGACGCGGCTGGTAATTTCTATGTTACAGGGTCTTTCGCTGAGACGACAGATTTCGATCCCAATGCAGGTGTTGTTAATATGACAAGCCAGGACACAAATGGCGACGCTTACCTTTCAAAGTTTAGCCCAACAGCGGATCTATTATGGGCCAGATCATGGGGCGGGCCTGCATACGATGACGGCACTTCTGTAGCGATCTCCAATACCAATGTTGTGGTGACGGGTAGTTTTCTGGACGAGTCTATCGATCTTGATCCAAGTGCTTCAGTATTGAACTTTAACAGCAATGGTTATTACGACGTCTTTGTTTCAACGATCAGCGATGCAGGGAATTTTGTTCATGGATTCACCTTTGGCGGTCCTACGCAGAATTACGATGGCGGCGTTGTAGAATCAAACGGAGGCAATGATTTTATTGTCTTCGGATCACTGACGGGTCATGTTGATTTCGATCCCACGACCGACGACAACGGTCTCACTACAGGCGAGTTCCAGGAAGGCTACATCACCAGATACGGTGTGCTGGATGGGTTGCCAGCGGCACAGCCAACAGGATTGGCTTTTACGCCCGCCAATGCATCGGTCGCAGGCTCATTCACGGCAAGTGGCGCAGATGGATATGTTGTCCTGCGCAAGTTAGGCGCGACGCCTCCGGCCGTGACCCCAAAAGACGGAATGAATTATCTCACAGGGATGTCAATCGGAGACGCTACCATTGCGTACGCGGGGCCATCCGCCTCCTTCAATGACGATCTTCTTGCATCGAACAAGACATACGCCTATAGCATTTTCAGTTATAATAATGTAGGAGGGCATATTAATTACCGTGTGGATGCTCCTCTTCAGGGGTCGGCCACAACTACTCCTATTACTCCAGGCAGGCAGACTGACTCCCTGGCTTTGATTGCCATTTACAACGCAACCAATGGACCAGCGTGGAACAACAATCTGAACTGGCTGACCGGCAATCCTATCAGTACATGGTTTGGCGTCACTGTTTCGGGTGATCGCGTAACGCAATTATATCTGGGCGGCAATGGAATGTCAGGGAGCTTGCCTCCTATGATTGGGAACCTAACCGCATTGACTACCCTTGAAATGCCTGCCAACTCGCTTACCGGAAATTTACCCGGCGAGATCTTCGATCTTACCGCACTTACATCAATAAGGCTAAACAGTAATCAATTAAGTGGATCAATTCCGTCTACAGTAGGTCAACTCGCCTCTCTTAGTGTATTAGACCTATCCAATAACTTCATAGGCGGCACTATTCCTGTTGAAATCGGTTCGACGCCTTTGAATGAACTCATTCTGCACAATAACAGGTTTGGCGGAAGCTTTCCAACGGTAGTCACAACAATGTCATCACTATATACATTGGACCTGTCATCGAATGGTTTCACGGGTACAATTCCAGCCGACATCGGCAATATGACCGGAGTCCAATTTCTGTCTCTGGCTCATAATCAATTTTCTGGTTCTATTCCTACTGAGATCGGTAGCCTCTCCGGACTCTATTACCTGCACTTGAATAACAATCAATTCACAGGCAGTATTCCTGTTTCGATTGGCGGTCTTACCTCATGCCAGGATCTGTTCTTGCAGGTAAACCAGCTCACGGGTTCGATTCCTCTGGAAATTGGAAATATGTTCGCACTTACGAACATCAATCTTGGCGAAAACCAGTTGACGGGTGCAGTGCCGGTAGAACTCACGTCGCTCTCAAGCCTCAACCAGGTGATTGTTTACTCTAACCAGTTGACGGATCTCCCTGACTTCTCTGGTTCTTTTGTTACATCACTTAATGTCGGAGATAATGCATTGACATTCGAAGACCTTGAGCCAAATGCCGGCATTTCTATATTCGACTATATTCCGCAGGCAAATATTGGTGCGCCATCTTCTACACATCTTCTCGCAGGCGCGTCATTAAATCTTGGCGGATACAATATTGGGGGCACTAATAATCTTTACCAATGGCAGCTTAACGGCGTCGACGTTCCTGGCGAAACATTGGATACGCTCACCCGGACAGTTGCAGCGGCCGATGCAGGAGACTGGAATCTTATGATCACGAATTCGCTGGTACCGTCGCTGACCCTCTATACAAATCCTGTTTCAGTTACCGTACAGGCTGAGGGAATGTTCCAATGGACAAATGCTGGTGACCTTACGACAGACGGAACAAACGCCAATATCTACGGTGGTGTTTGGGGCGATTATGACAACGACGGATTTGAAGATGTTTACACCGTCGGTGTGAATGATACTTTAAGAAGCTACCTGTACCACAACAACGGTGATGGTACTTTCACAAGTGTGGCTGATGCTTTTGAACACGCTGATGGGCGCAGCGGCGTTTGGGGTGACTATAACAATGACGGCTTCCTGGATATTTTCGTGCCTGATGCGACTTTTGCAACATCGTCTACCGATGGTATCGCAGCGATATTCAAAAACAACCAGAACGGAACATTTACAAAAATATCTTTAGGGCAAGGCGCTATCTCCGGTGCGTGGATCGACTATGACTTTGACGGCGATCTTGATCTCACGACAGAAGGTAATAGTAATAATTCGGTGACCACCCTTTTCCGAAACGACGGTAACGATGTATTCAGCGCTTCTACTCCTTTCAACTTTGGAACGCAATGGAATGGCATCTGGCTTCATGTTGATGACGACGTCAGGCCAGATTATTATCTTCCGTCAACCTACCAGAATCCCGGAGAACAAAAGCTGCTCATAAACGAAGGCGGCGAGTTCTACGACGGTTATTACATTGGAGGCGAACTCCCGTCAAGTCCGATTGGCGGCACATGGACGGACATCGATAATGACGGTGATTATGACCTGTACACGCTAATGCCAGGACAAGCAAGTCTTTTCTTCATCAATGACGGCTCAGGCAGTTTTATTCAAACTTCTGCCAGCGCCTTCCTCGGGGAAGAAGTACAAAGTCCGCGCGGTGCAACTTTCGCCGACTTCAACAATGACGGTTACTCAGACTTACTCGTTTCGGTAGCTGGCGGAACACAACCGCTTGGCTGGACGCTATACTTAAATAACGGTGATCTGACATTTTCAAAGGTAGCCAACCAAAGCTTCAAGCCTACATCAGGTGCCACGGGTGCTTCCGTTGCAGACTACGATAACGATGGAGACATGGACATTCTTTCGGCGTCCTTCCAGGGCGGTGTGAGCAATGGATTATATGAGAACCTCGGAACATCAAACCACTGGTTGAAAATCAAGCTCACTGGTACGATGTCGAACCGAAACGCGATCGGTGCCCGCATTTCGGTGTATGCCGAAAACTTTGGCAGACATCACCAGGTACTAACCGCGAATGGTTTCGCAAACCAGAATTCATTGATTGCTCATTTCGGTTTGGGAGCAGCGACTTCCGCTGATTCGGTCGACATCGTATGGCCATCCGGAAGGAGACAACGTTTGTTAAATTTAGCCGGCGACCAGCTCCACGAAATTGAAGAACCGACGAACGCAGCTTTTGCAGGCGATGTAACTGTGATCGATGTAAAACAGATCAAAGGAACTTCAGAGGACAGTGAAAACGAGCTGGGAACGATAGGCATCGTTGACGGTGAAAACAACACCTACATCGTTGGGAGTTTCAATGGATCAATTGATCTTGACCCTGGTGCGGGGGAGCTTATTTTAACAGCGCCGCCAAACAGCGACGATTCCGATACCGATCATGCTTTCCTTGCAAAGTATGATCCTGCCGGAAATGTTGTATGGGGCCAGCACTTTGCTGTTTCCGATGGAAGTTCGCTCTGGATGAATACAATATCCCTTGATAAAGAAAATAACATTTTGGTTGCCGGGGAGTTTGAAGGCACGGTTGACTTCGATCCGGGTGATGGCGTAGCAGAGTTAACAACGCCATCAAATGAGTTCTCAACTTCTTACCAGGGTTACTTCGCGAAATTCGATAACAACGGTAATTATATATGGGCAAAGACTTTCGAAGTTACAGGCGATAATTCTTATTCGAACCTGAGCGACATCAAAGCTGATGGTAATAACAATGTTATCATTACCGGTGATTTTTACACAAGCACAACAGGTACAATTGATCTTGACCCTGGCACCGGAACGGCGATTTTGAGCCCTGACGGTGGAGGATACGATGACATCTTTATGATCAAGTTGACCTCGGAAGGCGATTATCTGTGGCACGTCGACATTAACGATCCGTTGTCGGAAAATGAAGGTTCTATTGCTGTTGACGATGCTGATAACATTTATTTCAGTTATTCAGTTTACGATTCGGACACCGAGACCGGAAGTTTGTACGTCGTGAAATACGATGCGAACAGTAACGAAATCTGGACGGCGACTGGCAATGCGAGCGATTACGAATCCAGCAGGATTGTTATCAACAATGATAACGTTTACTTCCTTGGCTCGTTCGATACATCTATCACATTGAACGGCACAACAGGCACGCAAACATTAACAGGTATTTCAGATGAAACTCCTTTTTTGGCAAGATTCGACCTTGACGGTGGACTGCAGTGGGCGAAAGCATTCGAAACATCTGGCTATGGATTCCTGTTCGGTCTCACTACAACATCTTCAGGTGACGTTGTGGTATCCGGAATGTATGAGGGTTCTATGGACATGGATCCAGGTACTGAGAAATTCGAGCAGTTCTATCCGGGTGAATCAACGGGCTTCATTAAACTTTCGTCAACAGGTGATTTCATTTGGGCATACAGTGTCCATAATTCGTATGGCGCACATCAGGTGAACAGCAATGGCGAATTGGTTGTAGGCCTTGGCATTTATGGCGCAACCGACGTTGACCCCAATCCGGCAACCAACATCATCACGCCAGTTGGCAGAGAAAACATTATTCTCGTCAGATATGATATCAACGACTTTGTCGGACTATCACCGACTGACTCACTGGCGTTAAAAGCATTCTATGATGCAACCGGCGGACCGGGCTGGACAAACAGAAGTAACTGGCTCGCAACAAACGTTAAGGTCGAAGACTGGTTTGGTGTAACGGTTGAAAACAACAAGGTCGTTGCCATCAATCTGCCGTCTAACAATCTTACAGGTAATGTTCCGGCGGATGTTATCACACTGAATGAACTTCATACCATCAATGTGTCAGGAAACAAGATTCAGTCTATTCCGAATTTGTCGGTAATGCCAGCGCTGACCACCCTCAACGTTACAGCTAACAGGCTTGACTTTGGCTCGCTCGAATCTAATATGCCTATTGCAACATTTTCCTATGCAAACCAGGCGCCGCTCGGCGTAGCAGATTCAGTATTGGTAGATGTGGGGCAGCCTTACACCATCACAAAGACGACACCAGGAACTGCCAACGCTTATCAATGGGCGCGAAATGGTACGGACATAGCCGGTGCAAATACAACAAGCTACGAACTTGCTTCCGTCGACAAGAATACGATGGGTCAGTTTGTGATGAAGATCACGAACACAATTGTGCCGGGACTCACACTAACAACAGCGCCTATAGGCATACTGGCAACAGCAAACGTCCAGGGTAAACTTTTTGCAGGCACCGATGTCCCCGCTACGAATGGTACGATGACATTGCTTCGAATAACGAGCACAGGTGGTTTCGATACCCTTAAGGTTACTGATGTGGCCAATGACGGTACCTACATGTTTGAAAAAGTTATCCTTGACTACTATCAACTACTCGGTTTTGCTGACACACTCGTACACGAACGTGCTCTTCCTACATATTTCAACAACAAGTTGTATTGGGAAGAAGCCGATACGCTTGAGATCGAAGGCAATGTCAGCAACTTGAATATCACGTCCTATCTTGAACCGGTGGAGGAGCCACAAGGCCAGGGTCTGATAGAAGGTTATGTTGTGGAAGATGATGGTACCGGTGAAGGCGGAAGAACAAAGGCGAAGAAGAGAGTGGCCAAGGCCGGAGCTTCCGTTCGGAGGGTTGAGGGCAGTGGCCGCGGTGAAGAAGAAACGCTTGAGTTAATTGCCTACGTGTTTACCAATGAAAATGGAGAATTTACGTTCCCGAATCTGCCGGAAGGCGAATACCGTTTGAATATTCAGTATCCCGGTTACCCGATGGATCCAAACTCGTTTGTGACGATACCAGTAGGCACAGCGTTGGAATCCGTTAAAAAGGTAGAAGCTGCAGTTGAAGAAGGTAAGATCATTGTACGTAATCTGATCATCACCGGCGTGTGGGGTGAGCAGTATAGCGTGGACGTATTCCCGAATCCTACTTCGGAAAAGCTGAAAATAAATTTCGGTTACGAATCATCAGCTCGCGTTATTAACCTGATCGATCTTTCCGGTCGTGAAATCATGAGCCGTGAAGCAAGAGAGAAAAGTCATGAGATTGATGTTACCTCCCTCGATCTGGGTGTGTATCTGCTGCACATCAATGAAAACGGACGGAATTTGAAAACAATACGCGTAGAGATTCGATAGAGATTTCTAAGGTCACACAAAAAGGCGGCTCATGAGTCGCCTTTTTATTTTTTTCGGCTTGCCGGTAACCTAACACTGTGATTTCCGTATTGATGATGTAACTGTTTTAGACTCCAATGAAAAAATCACTACTAATCGCAATCACTGCATGTTCGTTCTTTTTCAGCGCCAACAACCACGCTCAGGCTACTGTCTGGGTTGTTAATAGTGGCGGAATTGGTGACTTTACCAACGCTCAGGACGCAATCACGGCGGCAACCGCCGGAGATACGCTATACTTTGTCGGATCTCCGGTGTCGTACGGAAATTTTACGGTGACAAAACCGTTGACACTTATTGGCCCAGGCTATTTTTTGAATGAAAATCCGAACGCTTACGTTAATAAGTACTCGCCGCAAATCGGCACAATAACGATTGAATCCGATAACCCGACTGACGGAACACGCGATCTTAATTCAGGGGCAGCCGGCACTCGTCTCATCGGAATCCAGTCAACCTATCTTACTGTAAGGGTCAATAACGTGACGGTAGATCGTTGCAAGATATACTATCTTCAGGGCCAGGGAAATGATACTGTAATACCGGCAAACATCACAGTTACAAGATCGTATGTTGAAGGCTATATCTCTGATGTTATCAATTCCACATTTGAGAATACAATATTCCCTCCATACGGACAGGCCATGTACGACGTAGAAGGTTGCCTGATAAAAAACTGCGACCTCGGTTATGTCTATACGGCCGAGGCACTGAACTCTATTTTCCTGAATTGCCGTTTCTATTATTCAAATGAAATCCTTCATTTTCAGGACGCGAACAATGTGAGACATTGTGTGTTCAATAACGCGGATCCATCCGCAAACGCTGAATACACAGCAGGTACGAACAATATTTTCAGTGTTCCGGAAGCTTCATTTTACATCGATCCGCAACCGACAGCGCTCGACGCAAAAAAGCAACTACATGCAACGTCGCCTGGAATTGGTGCAGGTGAGGGTGGCGTAAACGTAGGCGCATTTGGTGGTGCTTCGCCTTATGTGTTGTCGGGCATTCCTCCTATCCCAGCGGTCTATGAGATCACCGCACCGAGCGCCGTGAACGCGCCTGACGGTCTACCGGTCACAATCAAAGTGAGAGCAAATAATTAATCACTCATTCCTAATAAATACAGGATATGAGAAAGCTCTTGCTTTTGCTTTTGCCCGTCTGGTCGTGTTGGACGCCGGCTTTTCCTCAATCACCAGCGATCACCACGATTGAGTATTTTGTCAATACAGATCCAGGATTTGGAAATGGTACCCCGGTTTCATTCAACCCCCTCGATCTGGAAAACGTGACGTTCACTGTTCCAACTGCGTCGTTGTCTGGCGTGAACAAGCTCTATGTTCGCACCAAAGATTCGAACGGCGTGTGGTCTTTTGTTGCGAGCAGAATTTTTTACATCAATGCTTCCGCTGCAGGTGTATCGCCGAATGGCAATATCGATTATGTGGAGGTTTTCTTTGATGTGGATCCCGGGAAAGGAAACGGAACTTCCCTCCCATTGACGGAATCGGCGCAGGTTGATATTACTGAGACACTCGATGTAAGCAGTTTATCTCCAGGCATACATACCATGTATGTCCGAAGCCGCAATACGGCAGGCGTCTATTCAATGCCGGTCAGGAAGCTTGTGTTCATTAATCCTTCACCTCCTCCTTCGTCATCTGTTACACCGATCACGTACGTTGAATATTTCTTCGATACAGATCCTGGAAAAGGGAATGGAACAGCATTGCCTGTCACGTCGTCAAACGATGTATCGATTATCGAAACGCTTGATGTTTCATCATTAACACCTGGCGTTCATAAGCTTTTTGTTCGCGGGCGGAATGAAGATGGATTGTATTCGATGCTTGTTCACAGACTCGTCTATGTAAATCCTACACCCGTTGCCGAGCCCGAACTGACACCTATCGCGTACGTCGAGTATTTCTTCGACAACGATCCGGGGCGTGGCAATGCTACTGCGTTACCATTGACTGCCGATTTCGATCTTACCTTCAGTGAATCATTCGACATCGAATCGCTGAATCCTGGCGTACATAAGCTTCACGTGCGGGCGCGAGACGAAGCTGGTCATTGGTCGATCCTCGGTCAAAAGCTTTTTATTGTTAATAAACCGGTCGAACCGGTTCTACCGGCACCGGAAGTAACCCGCCTTGAATATTACGTTAATAAGAGCCCGGCAATCGGTACGGCGAAACAGATTGCAGTGACGCATTCTGCAGACGTCACCATTAACGAAACGCTTGATCTAACACAACTCAGAAACGGAAATCATAAATTTATTTTTAGAGCAAAAAATAATCATGGCTTCTGGAGTTATCCTGATACAATTGAATTTACTGTATCTGGTTCGCTGATCACCAGCGTGACCCCGGCAGATTCACTTGCGCTTGTAGCGCTCTTTAACGCTACTGGAGGTGAAAACTGGACTGTTAATACAAACTGGCTCAGCGGAAACGTTGAAACCTGGAATGGTGTCACTGTTGAAAATGATTCCATCAAAAGCATTGTATTGGAATCGAACAACCTTACCGGCGAAGTTCCTGATGAAGTAATTCAGCTGGCCGATCTTGAAATCGTTTCGCTACGCGATAATCAGCTTACGTCTATTCCAAACTTTTCACTGTTACCTGCTATTTCGTCTCTGGATGTTTCGGAAAATAGCCTGGACTTTACATCACTTGAACCAAACGCGGGTGTCGTCGGAATTCAATATAACGACCAGGCTGGAGTCGGTACAGTGAGAAACACGAAAGTTTATGCAGGCGCTACATTCAATACTTCTGTTTCGATGGGCGGAACTCAAAACCAATATCAGTGGTTCCACGACGGCATCACGATCGAAGGGGCGAATGAGGCTACGCTGACTGTTGACGAAACAAATCGAAGTTCGAAAGGTGCTTATGTTTGTGAGATTACGAACGATCTATTACCGGGCCTTACACTCACCGCTGAGCCCGATAATTTAACGATCATTGCCGACATCGGCGGAAAGTTGTATGCATCAGCATCAGATCCGGCAAACAGCGGACAAATCATTTTATTGAAAGTAACGGACACTGGTGGTTATGATACGTTGATGAATCAGGAAATTAACACCGACGGTTCGTACGCTCTTGCAGAAGTACCACTCGACAATTATCAACTACTCGGTTTCCCTGATCCGCAGGCGCACCCTGATGCATTGCCTACTTATTATAAGAACACTATTTATTGGGAAGAGGCAGACGTGCTGGAACTTGAAGGATCCACTGACACGCTCAACATTATCGCACAGCAACGTCCTGAAGAACCCGTTACTGGCAGTGGTGTAATTGATGGCTATGTGGTTGAGGACGATGGAACAACTGAGGGCGGCCGGGTCAAAGCAAAAAGACGTGTTGGAAAAGCCGGGGCATCTGTTCGCAGAGTTGAAGGTAGCGGTCGCGGTCAGGAAGAGCTGACGCTTGTTGCTTATGTATTGACTGATGACAACGGTGAATTTGCTTTCGCAGAATTACCAGAAGGCATATACCGTTTGAATATTCAGTATCCGGGCTACTTGATGGATCCGAACTCTTTCATCGACATTACAATCGGCGCCGCACTTGAATCGCAGAAGCGTGTAGAGGCAGCGGTAGAGGAAGGGAAGATCGTGGTAAGAAATTTAGTGATCACTGGCGTGTGGGGCGAAGACTATCAGGTTGATGTGTTTCCGAATCCTGCGTCTGAGATCATTACACTTGCGTTTGGCCGCGAAGTGCAATCTCGCACATTAACCATTTATGACACACGCGGCACGACGATTAAACAAATTGACGTTTCGATGCCACAATACGCTATTGATGTAAGTTCGTTTGCAAAAGGTATTTATCTCTTAGACGTCAGAGAAGGTGCCACCAGAATGAAAACACTTCGACTTGAGATCAAATAGTTCTCAATTGATAACGGAAAGCTGGCTAACACCAGCTTTTTTTTGGCACATCGTGATCCAAAGCCGCTAAGCTAAACGTTGAAAACGAAGTATATCTGATATACCTCCAATTGGGTATTGGGAAAAGACGAAGCTTGATTTACCTTTGGTAGACTTCTCAAAACTAACCCCTTCACTATGAAAAAAATCCTCATGCTGGCAATTGTGATTACTACGACCACCGCTACTGCTCAGACAATAAGAAGAGTTAATAATAATTTTGGCGTGAGCGGTGTAAATGTTTATGCGACGCCACAGGCGGCACATGATGCCGCAGCTGCTAACGATATACTCATCATTGAACCCAGTTCAACCTCCTATGGCAACTTTACTATAGCAAAACCATTAAAAATTTATGGGAATGGATATTTCCTGAGTACAAATACGGAATTAAAGGCAGATCAACGGAATTCTACTGTCGGTACACTCACTTTGGATGCTGGAAGTGAAGGAACAGAAGTTTATGGTTTAACAACCGGCGCATGTACTATTCAGGGGGCTTCAAATATTTCAATTGCGCGCTGCCAAAATGCTTACATCAGCATATATAACTATAGCACCGCCAGTGTATACGCGAACGTCACGGGAATAATCCTTAAAAACAATTATATCCCAAGCGGGATTGGCCTCCATCCGACATCAAGCTACGTTATTGCTGATGTAAATATCAGCAATAACATTGTTTATAACATCAGTGCATCAAGTACAGACACCCAAAACTTAATCGTAATCAACAACACGATTTTTGGTGGCACGAGTAATAACATTACTAACGCGGTTGTTGAAAACAATCTTTTCTACAATGGGGGAACTGTAACTGCCAATAACACAACATTGAGCTATAACGTCAGCTCGGGTACCACATTCGGCGGCGGCATCGGTAATCAGGATAATGTAACCATTACAACGGAAGTACAGGGAAGCGGAACTGGCATAAGTGATGATGAATTCTATGTGATCAATGCGGCCTCCACGTTAAAAACTGCTGGCAATGGTGGTATCGAAGTAGGTGCATTCGGCGGCGCAACGCCTTATGTGATTTCAGGAATCCCAGCGATCCCTTCGATCCTAAATATGATCAACTCGGGTACAGGCGATGGGTCGAATCCCCTTGACGTTACCATCAGCGTAAAAAGCAATAACTAATCCTCCAACATGAAACAATTAGCCATTTTATTGTTGGCTTGTTCATGCTTTGGAGCGTTAGCCCAGCCGAATATCACCGCAATCGAATATTTCTTCGATACAGATCCGGGATTCGACAGTGGTACGCCGGTGACGGCATTCACGCCTGCCAGCAGCATACAAGACCTCTCATTCACTGCCGACATCTCCGCTTTGCCAGATGGATTCCACACGCTGTACGTTCGTTGTCAGGATATGAACACTATGTGGAGCGCCGCATATTCCCGACCGTTTTATAAACTTAACAGCAGTGCAATTGCGCCTGCTGTAAATATTACAAAGGTCGAGTACTATGTTGATTCCGACCCTGGCTTTGGGCTTGGAACCGATGTTCCTGTCACGCCGGCGCTTAATATTGCCGGCCACTCCTTTGCCATAGCGCTAACAAGTGTGGCTACAGGCTTTCACGTACTATACATCCGCACACAGGATGCCAATGGAACATGGAGCGCTTCGTACTCCAGACCATTTTACAGGCTCGATGCGTCCGGTATCGCCGCTGCACCCAACATCACAACAGTGGAGTATTTTATCGATGCAGATCCGGGGATGGGACTCGGAACTGATGTGCCAATTACACCAGGACAAACAATTTCAGATCACATCTTTACCATTCCGCTGGAGTCAGTGAGTGATGGCTTTCACACGCTTTACCTGCGCGCACAGGATGCCAATGGAGAATGGAGCACGGCCTATTCACGTCCGTTCTACCGGCTAGGTTCTTCCGCACTCGCGCCCGCACCGGAGATTCAGCAAGTCGAAATTTTCATCGATGCCGATCCGGGTTTTGGCCAGGGTATTAACGTACCAATTACTGCAGCGGTAAACATCGACAACTTTGAATTTACAGTTCCGCTGGATACTGTTACAACGGGATTTCATACTTTAAACATTAGAACCCGTAACGCAGACAGCGACTGGAGTGCAGCCTATTCGCGTCCATTCTACAAACTCGCCGACAACACTGTCACCGAGGCGCCGGAAATTGTAAAAGTCGAATACTTTTTCGATGCAGATCCCGGTTATGGTAACGGTTATCCCTTCACATTTACCGGCATTACTGAACTTGTAGATGAGATTCTTGCTGTTGACTTGAACAATACGAACACGGGCGTTCATTCTTTAAACTTCCGCGTGCAGGATGCTAACGGCAACTGGAGCCTTGTTCATTCTACGGAAATCGACGCCTGCGTACAGGCGATTCCGTTGGCATTGGATGCTACGGACATTGGCCCTGGTACCATGACCGCCAATTGGGTAGACACAGTCGCATCGACTTTCTTCAAACTATACGTCTCGAAAGATGCATTCAGCTCGCACATTGACGGGTATGACGGCAAACCTGTTACGGCAACCTCCGATGTTGTCAACGGTCTGGCTGGTGGGACATACGAGTATCGGGTACGCGCCGTTGGCGAACAGTGTGAGTCAGCACTTTCGAACATCATCGCCGCGCTACTGCCTTTTGTTCAGGTCTCTGCCGCCGATTCACTTGCCTTGATAGCCTTTTATAATTCTCTCAATGGTGACGCGTGGACAAACAATTCCAACTGGACAACAGCTTATGTGGAGGACTGGCACGGCGTAACAGTTGATAACTTTAAGGTTACTGCGCTTGAACTTCCGTCCAACAACCTTGAAGGCGACGTACCTGAAGAGATCACTTCGCTGCCCGACCTGCAGACACTCAACCTGTCATCAAACAACATTCAGTCGATACCAGCCCTCACAACCATGACCGCGCTGAGCAGCGTGAATGTTTCAGATAACAGTCTCGAGTTTGGATCACTGGAACCGAATATGTCATTGGAAAGCTTTCTGTATGATGACCAGGAGCAGTTGGGAACTGCCGAAACGCTGGAAGTCCAGGCGGGGACTTCGCCATCGCTTAATGTCGCAACCAGTGGTTCAGCCAATACCTACCAATGGTATTTTAACGGTCAGCCCATTGCCCAGGCTACTGCAAGTGCCTATGTTATTCCCGCTGCATCGCGGGCTTCTTTTGGAGACTACCATTGCGAGGTAACCAACGCGCTTGTTCCGGGACTAACGCTTACCTCCCGCCCTTCAACCATCTTTGTAGTGGCCGATATCTCCGGCAAGCTGTACGGGCTCGCGGCAACTCCCGCCTCCGAAGGAACATTGCATTTGCTTCGCATCACAGAAGCCAACGGATACGATACTATCCAGACTTTTCAGATCAATGGCGACGAGACAGGATCTTATACATTCTCGAATGTCGTGCTGGACGATTACCAGGTTGTCGGAATTGCGGACAAAACCCTTTTTCCGAAAGCACTACCAACCTGGTTTAACAACAAGCTCTATTGGGAAGAAGCCGATGTGATTGCTCTGGAGGAAAACGCTGAAAATATCGACATCACTTCTTACCAGGAACCAGATGATGCGCGGACCGGAAGTGGTCTGATTGACGGCTACGTAGTTGAAGACGACGGCACGGGTGACGGTGGCCGCGTGAAAGCCAAGAAGCGAGTCAGTGGCGCGGGTGCATCCGTGCGGCGCGTGGAAGGAAGCGGACGTGGTCAGGAAGAACTTACACTGGTGGCCTATGTGCTGACGAATGACGAGGGTGAATTTGAATTCCCCAACCTGGAAGAAGGTACCTATGTGTTGAACATCCAGTACCCCGGCTACCCAATGGATGACCAATCAGACCTGAACATCACGATCGGTAATGCTTTAGAATCGCAAAAGCGTGTAGAGGCTGCTGTCGAAGAAGGTAAAGTTGTGGTTCGAAACCTGATCGTTACCGGTGTGTGGGGCGAGGATTACCAGGTAGCAGTGTTCCCGAATCCGGCATCCGAGCTTGTAAAACTACGTTTTACGGGTAAGTCGGCATCGCGAACACTAGTGATGTACGACACCCGCGGGATGGCAATAAAACGCCTGGATGTTTCTTTAAACGAGACAACGATCGACATCAGCCAGCTTCCGACAGGCATTTACCTTCTGGATGTAACTGAAGACGGCATGAAAAAGAAGACGCTCAGACTGGAGATCAGGTAATGCCAGACGTAGGCAAAGGCTCTGTTCTATAAACTGTGTCAGTACAAAAATCAAATACTAGTTTAGTATTTTCAGGCTGTTGAGCAAAACGGACCCAGGCTCTGCTGGGAAGCAACCTGGGAAGGGATAGCTCAACTGACTGGA
>Ga0196965_1000451_pt1 | contig 24606 bp, 21 predicted proteins | sample S1_20metaG_FD_148668 | JGI IMG/M metagenome (GOLD analysis project Ga0196965, IMG submission 148668) | Soil microbial communities from Anza Borrego desert, Southern California, United States - S1_20 | ecosystem: Environmental > Terrestrial > Soil > Desert | place: USA: California | collected... | reverse complement strand
TCGGGCATCAATGATGGGGCCGCGGCTTCGTTACTTGTGAGTGAAGAAACCGTAGTGAAGTATAACCTCAAGCCATTGGCGCGTGTAATGGGGATGGCCATTGCCGGGGTAGATCCTGCTTACATGGGGGTTGGTCCTGTACCGGCAACGCGAAAAGCGCTTGAACGTGCAGGCCTCAAAACCAGTAATCTTGACTTAATCGAATTGAACGAGGCTTTTGCTTCACAGTCTATCGCTTGCATGCGCGATCTTGATCTCGATTCCACGAAGGTAAATGTTAATGGTGGCTCGATCGCCATTGGACATCCACTTGGATGCAGCGGCGTTCGCATTACCGGTACATTACTCCACGAAATGAAAAAACGAAAAGTTAAATACGGACTTGCTACGATGTGCATAGGCGTCGGTCAGGGCGCCGCAGTAGTATACGAAGGTTTGTGATAAATCCGTATGAGATATTTTTTTGAAGTTGCCTATAACGGATCGAACTACAGTGGATGGCAAAGCCAGAAAAATGCTATCGGAATACAATCCGTTATTGAAGATGCGCTATCAAAATTGCTGCAGCAACAGATCGGTATCATTGCAAGCGGTAGAACAGATGCGGGCGTTCATTGTGAACAACAATTCTTTCATGCTGACATCGGTAACCCGTTTGATAATAACTTTCTGATACGATTGAATTCATTTCTGCCGCAGCAGATCGTGATCAATAACATTCAACCTGTAAGAGCCGATGCGAGCGCACGATACGATGCTTATGAAAGGTCTTACCGTTATCAGATCACGCGAAAGAAGAATCCATTCTATCATGGTTATGCCTGGCATTTCTTCAAGGCGATCGATATCAAAACCATGAATGCTGCTGCTGCGTTATTGCTTGGTGAACGTGATTTCGAAAGCTTCAGCAAGGTTAAAACGGATGTAAATCATTTTATTTGTACGATCAGGAAGGCGACGTGGGAGGAGAATGATGACCTGCTTTGTTTTCACATCACCGCGAACCGTTTTTTGAGAGGAATGGTGAGAGCGATTGTCGGCACATTGTTGGACGTCGGTACGGGCAAAATCAAAGCAGGTGATTTCGAATCGATTATTACAAGTCGTGACAGACGGAAAGCGGGTGCAAATGTTCCTGCCGAAGGTTTGTTTTTAACAGGTGTGAAATACATGCCTGACATTTTTATTTAGGACTACGCGTGGATAAAGAACAGGTAAGCAGCGGAAATATTATCGACTGGTCGGTGTTACGCAGACTGATGCGATTCGTTACCCCGTATAAGGGCCGATTTTATTTGCTGATTATTCTTACAGTTGCAATTGGCGTGCTCTCGCCAATCCGACCTTTACTCATTCAGTGGACACTCGACAACGATGTGGCGAACGGCGATTACGGAGGAATGGTGCAAATGATGATCCTCCTGCTTGTCATGCTGATCGTTCAATCCGTTGCGCAGTATGCCCATACCTATTTTTCCGGATGGATGGGTCAGCAAATCATCCGCGACATTCGTACGCGCCTTTACGAGCATCTGATCTCACTTCGGCTGAAATTCTTTGATAAAACACCAATAGGCCGGCTTGTTACCAGGACGATTTCTGATGTGGAAACACTTGCAGATGTTTTCAGCGAAGGACTTGCTGCAATGGTGAGCGATCTGCTTCAATTGATCTTCATTCTCGCCCTGATGTTTTATACGGATTGGCGGCTGTCTCTACTGAGCTTGTCAACCATTCCATTATTATTAATCAGCACGTACGTCTTCAAGGAAAAGATCAAAGTTGCTTTTAACGACGTACGAAATGCTGTTGCAAACCTAAACACGTTTGTACAGGAGCATATTACCGGCATGAACATCGTGCAGATATTTGCCAGCGAAAAACGTGAATTCGAAAAGTTCAAGGCAATCAATGAAGAACATCGTCAGGCAAATCTTCGCTCCGTTCTTTACTACTCAATATATTTCCCGGTAGCGGAAATTATTTCCGCAGCCGGTATCGGATTGCTGGTGTGGTATGGTGCGAAGGGCGTTATCAATTTGGAGGAAACGGGAATTACGGTAGGTAAGCTCATTGCTTTCATCATGTACATTCAAATGTTCTTCCGCCCCATCCGGATGATTGCTGACCGGTACAATACTTTGCAGATGGGAATCGTCAGCTCTTCAAGAATTATTTCTTTGCTCGACAACAAAGAGTTTGTGCAAGACAACGGCACTTACAAAGCGGAACACATCAAAGGTGAAGTTGAATTCCGGCATGTGTGGTTCGCTTATAATGAGCAACAATATGTACTTAAAGATGTTGACATCACCATTCGTCGTGGTGAAACAGTTGCCCTTGTTGGTGCAACGGGCGCAGGTAAATCTTCAATCATCAATTTGCTTAATAGGTTTTACGATATCAGCCAGGGCTCTATTCGTATCGACGGGATCGACATAAAGGAATATGATCTTGGTCATCTGCGGAAGAATATTGGCGTTGTTTTGCAGGATGTGTTTCTCTTCAGTGAAACGATCTACAAAAACATTACGCTTGGCAACCCTGAGGTAACAGAAGAGATGGTCTGGCATGCAGCCGACCTGGTAGGAGCACGCAAGTTTATTGAACGGCTTCCGGGAAAACTTTCTTATAACGTGATGGAACGCGGGTCTACACTTTCGGTTGGTCAGCGCCAGTTAATTTCATTTATCCGCGCAATGGTGTTCGATCCGAAAATCCTGGTGCTGGATGAAGCAACTTCTTCCGTTGACTCCGAAACAGAAGAAATGATTCAACAGGCAATTGGTAAGATGATGGCAGGCCGCACGGCAATTGTTATTGCTCACCGTCTATCTACAATTCAGAAGGCTGATAACATTATTGTGCTTGATCACGGCGAGATTAAAGAAATTGGCAAGCATGAAGCACTCCTTGAAAAGGAAGGGTTTTATGCCCAGCTGCATAAAATGCAGTATAAAGAATTTGCCGGCTGATCAGCGGAGTTCACAATCACGGAAACCGGCATTACTCTAATCCTCGTAAATTTGCGTCATGAACAGGGCATTTTGCATCACGGCATGTGTTTTCGCGACAGTTTTGCTGTCGTGCGGACATGTTAGCGCGCAAAAGCAGCATCAGCCCAAAATCAAAACCGGAAGCATTGGCAGTAAGAAACAGGCAAAGTTACTGGATCATGATGCGCACAAAGGCGGACTTACGTATCAGGGTATCGGATTTAAGTTGGGCGATCCTTTTGGTTTTACTTATAAATTTTACGCTGATAAAAAATTCTCGTTTGTGATCGATATCGGCAGGGTAAGCGCGGGGCTTTATAATCGATACTACCGTGAAAAATTCGAAGATTATATGTCGATCGATACGTTCACAACCGACAACGCGTCTGTGCAGTACATCACACACAAAGCAAAAAATGACATTGTGGGCGAAGCGAAGTTCCTCTATCACCTGGAGGTCTCAAATATCACTGCCGGATTACAACCCTATGTCGGCATCGGTTGGCAATGGAAAAACACACGCCTTATTTATAACTACCTGTACCATAGCCAGGCCGTTGAGGCCAGGCCTGGCGAATTTACGCGCAAGCGACTTACAATGGGACCTCAGATCATCCTGGGCGTAGAGTACGCGTACTTCGAACTGCCATTGTCGGCGTTCCTTGAGATCGAATATTTCAGGGACATCCAGGCAGACCCGGGTTGGCATCGTTTTGAAGGAGGCGTTGGACTTAGATACATCTTTTAACCAAATGAAGATTTTATTTCTCAGACTGTTTATTGCGGCTTGCGTCGCTTTCTGGAGCATTCCCGAATCGGTTGCCCAAAAGCAGGGCATCGGAGTGCGGATTGGTGATCCAATCGGCGCAACCTATAAGCGTTATTTCGGAATGAAAGCCGTTGAGTTTGGACTCGGTTCTACTTCACGCGGACTTCATCATGCGTATTATCGGAATTCGTTCCGTAACCATGATCGGTTTAATGATCTTGGCTATAAATCTCACAACGTAGCGAGCACGCTTTACCTTCAGGCAAAGTATCTTATTCATAATGAGATTTATGTTCAGGGCCTCGATGATAGATGGGATTGGTATTGGGGAATTGGAGCGATGGTTAAGTTTGCTACCGTTGATTACCGCGTAGATGATAACGCCAATCATAGCAGAACCGAAGAGACATTCCATGATGTTGACCTCGGGCCTGAAGGAATTCTCGGAATGGAATATACTTTTAGCGATGTGCCTATCAGTGTGTTTGCTGATGTAAGCCTTATGTTGGAAATCGTAAACCGCGTTACACTTCGTCCTTTCGGCGGCGCCGGAGCACGATTCAACTTTTAGCCGTTCGAGTTAGGATACGTTGATATTTATTCAGCCTCCTCAACTTGCATCTGCTTTTCATACAGATCGCGGTATAGGCCGTCGCGTGAAAGAAGCTGCTCATGCGTGCCATCCTCAACTATAGATCCATCAATCAGCACAAGAATCCGGTTAGCGAGCTTTGCAGACGACACCCGGTGCGAAATGATAATGGTTGTTCGTCCCGTCATGATTCGCTTCAACGCGTTCAGGATATTATTTTCTGTTTTTGTATCAACAGCTGATAAAGCATCGTCGAGCATCAAAATTTTTGGGTCACGAACGATGGCTCTTGCAATGGACACACGTTGTTTCTGTCCGCCCGATAACGTTATCCCGCGTTCGCCGACGCGTGTTTCAAAGCCCAACGGAAATGCTTTGATGTTTTCATATACATCCGCGTCGCGTGCTGCTGTGTAGATTCTTTCAGTCGCAACGTCTTTGAGGCCGAAAGAAATGTTATTCTGGATAGTATCGCTGAACAAAAACACATCCTGTGGTACGTAGCCGATCTGGCTGCGCAAAGATTGAAGCTGATAATCGCGAACAGACCTGTCGTCAATCAATATTTCACCCTCGTTAACATCAAACAATCGCGAGATCAGGTTTGATATCGTGCTTTTGCCAGATCCGGTTGTGCCAATGATTGCCAGCGATTCACCGGGGGCCACTTTGAAAGAAATGTTCTTCAGCGCTTTGATACCCGTATCAGGATAAGTAAAACTCACGTTCCTGAACTCGATTTTTCCCTCGATCTCATCCGTAAGGTTTTTCTCTGATACAATGTCAGTTGATGTTTTAAGGAATTCATTAATCCTGCGCTGCGATGCCACCGCGCGCTGCACCAGACTTGTTGTGTATCCCAGGGAAGTTACTGGCCACGTAAGCAAGTTTACGTAGATGACAAACTCCGCAATATTTCCGAAGGTAAGGTTGCCATTGATCACCTGTGCGCTGCCGGCGTAGATCGTTAGGATTGTACTTAAGCCGATCAGGCCCTGCATCACCGGGTGAAACAATGACTGGACTTTGGTCAGCTTCATCGACTGGTCTTTGTAGTCCTCGCTTTCGCGCTCAAAATTGTTCACGGAATCACGTTCGCGATTGAACGACTTTAGTACCCTTATTCCGCTAAACGCCTCCTGAACGAAAGTCGATAAACGTGATTGACTGATCTGAATTTCTTCTGATCTTTTTTCAATTTGATTGTTGACAAGGAAAATGCTCAATGAAAGAAACGGAAGCGGGCTTAACGCATACCATGTCAGCTCCACGTTGATCATAAACATGATTGGGATCAGCATGAAGAACAATGTAAACAATTGAAGTCCGTACATGATTGCCGGACCGATGTACATTCTTACGCGGCTTACATCTTCCGAAATCCTGTTCATCAGGTCGCCGGTATTATTTTTTCTGTAGAAGCTTAGCGGCAGTGCCTGGTAATGCCCGAAAATTTCATTCTTCAGATCGTACTCGATATGGCGCGACATCACGATGAGCGTCTGCCTGACAAAATACAGGAAAACGCCGCGCAACAATGCCATGATGAGGATCAACGCGGCATAGACAAGTATTCCAAATGCGAAGACGGAAAAGAAATTCTCCTGAATTTTTAAACCCGACAAAGACTGATGTAATGCCAGATTGTCAACTACCAGATCGATTGAATGCCGAACGAGCTGGGCAGGTACAATCTGGAAAACGTTGGAAATAATGACGAATACCGTCCCAAGAATGAGATACCACTTGTATCTGAGAAAATATTTGTTGAGATGGCTTAATTCCTTCATGAAATGTGTAAGAGTGTTTGCGCAATTCGCGGATTTCGGGCGGATTTGTAATTAGCCCGCATTTCAAAACTAAAAATGGCAAACACGTCGCTTTAATCGATAAAATTCTGTCAATCTCTATCTTAACGAAATATCCTTTCCTTGACCCTCGCAAACGTTTGAAATGGCATAAATTTGTTGTTTGCTCCCTTGGTTCAAAGTTGAATTTTTTCGCTTTGTAAAAGGTTTAAAACTACACAATCAAACGTAAATCTCATTCCGATGGAAATTAAAGAACTTGAGAAAGTACAGAGCGCAGGGATCTTTGGAACGCTTACGCAATTGGGTCATGAACAGGTTGTTTTTTGCCATGATGAGCCGACAGGATTAAAGGCCATCATTGCGATCCACAATACTGTACTCGGCCCAGCTTTAGGCGGGACAAGAATGTGGAACTACGCAACTGAACAGGAAGCCATTACGGACGTGCTTCGTTTATCCAGGGGAATGACGTTTAAAGCTGCTATCAGCGGGTTGAATCTCGGTGGTGGTAAGGCCGTTATCATCGGCGATGCCAGCACAATGAAGACCGAAGCTTTTCTCAGACGATTCGGAAAATTTGTAAACAGCCTCAATGGTAAGTACATCACGGCTGAGGATGTAAACATGAAAACAGTTGATATGGAATATATCAACATGGAAACGAAACACGTAACCGGTCTTCCTGAATCAATGGGTGGTGGTGGTGACCCTTCGCCTGTTACCGCTTTTGGCGTTTATATGGGTATGAAGGCGACCGCTAAAAAGGTATACGGCAATGACAGCCTTACCGGGAAAACGGTTGCTGTACAAGGTGTTGGTCAGGTTGGTATGCACCTGGTTGAATATCTTGTGAAAGAAAATGCGCAGGTGGTAATTACCGACCTGTTTGAAGATAAAGTAAAAACCATCGCACAAAAGTTCGGCGTGAAAGCGGTTGCCATGAAGGATATCTACGATGTAGACATGGATATTTATGCACCATGTGCGTTAGGCGCAACGGTGAACGACGAAACTATCGAGAAACTGAAATGCAGCATTATCGCAGGAGCTGCAAACAATCAGCTGAAAGACGAGACAAAGCATGGCTATATGCTGATCGACAAGAGCATCACGTACGCTCCGGACTTCCTGATCAACGCAGGAGGACTGATCAATGTGTATAACGAACACCTTGGCCACTACAACCGTAAGAGGGTATTCGAGCAGGCAGAAAAGATCTATGACACCTGTCTTAACATCCTTAACCTTGCCGAGAAGGAAAAGATCTCCAGCCAGGAAGCTGCGATCAAATTATGTGAAAAACGTATTGCTGAAATTGGCCGCGTCAGAATGTCCCGTTAGTTCGTTTAGCGAATATTTGGCGGTCTGACAGCGCTTTAGTAACAAAAAAACATCCTGTTCGTTGAAAAACTGGCAGGATGTTTATTTTTGTGCGAATCTACAATCAATTTTACCGTTAGTTCTTTAACATGCTGAATAGAAGGAGTCTCCGAATTAAAGTCATGCAAAGCCTTTTCGCCTTGCAACAATGTAAAGAAGCAACCTTTGAACTGTGTCAGGAAAGAATCAGCGAAGCTTTCCTGCCAGATCTTAACTCAATGGAGGTACAGAATAAGGAGCTTTTGAATCAACAGAAAAAAGAAGCACTTACAGTTTTTCAGCAGGCCTTCGCGAACGGAGACACCAAGGTTACCCATGAAGAAGCCAAGATCAAGAAAACTGTAAACGAGGCCTTCACATTTTATTCTGCACAGGTGAAGAAAGACACTGACTTTTTTCGGAAGAATCTGGTCGTGGAGGTCGAGAAGATCTATGAACACTATATCGCTGCCCTGTACCTGATCACTATTTTTGCCGACCTGGCCGAAGCTGATAAGAAAGGCAGTCATAAGAACTTCGTATCGAATCTTTGGATAAAGGCATTACGGACGAGTGAACCGCTGAAGAAGGATGCATTGAAACTTGGTCGTCACTGGCAAGGCCAGGCAGAGCAGGTTCGTCTCTGGTTCAGAGACGTTGTGCGTCAGGATAATGAATACCTGAATTACCTGGATCGTAAAAATCCGCCTGCCGAAGAACAACGCAAGTTTGTCAGCCATCTTTTTAAGAAAGTATTTTTCGGACCTACCGTCATTAACGATTATTTCGAAGAAGAAGTATTACGTTGGGCAGAAGATAAGGACATAGTGAAGGCGCTTGTTGAGAAAACACTCAAGTCGTACGAGCCCACCACGCAGAAAGAGATTTCATTGCATACCCTTTCGCTTAACTGGGATGATGACAAGGAGTTTATTGACAAACTGTACATGACCGGCACCGATCTTCCGGAAGAGCAAAAAGCATTGATCGCAAACAATACGCGCAACTGGGAAGTTGAGAGACTGCCATTAACCGACCGCATAATCCTTGAGATGGCGATTGCCGAGCTAATCACCTTCCGGAATATCCCTGTAAAAGTCACCATCAACGAATACATCGAGTTGGCAAAGGTTTACAGCACACCGAAAAGCCGCCAGTTCGTAAATGGCATCCTCGACGTGATCGCGAAAGAACTTCAAGAGTCGGGCGAAATCAAAAAGACAGGCAGAGGATTGATCGATAACAAATAAATTGTTTCACGAAGCCCAATTAATTCTCGAATACACGCGCTAGGTATTTGTTAAAAAATGTTAAAATTTTGAATTTGCAATTCAATCCAAATTAATTTTGAAAGCTTATGGGTAAAAAAGGTGGAAACACAATGTTGGCATTCCTGGTTGGAGCAGCAACAGGAGCAATTTTAGGCGTGCTATACGCCCCTGATAAAGGCTCTAACACCCGTGAGAAGCTGTCGTTTCAGCTGGACAAATACAGGAAAATGCTTCAGGACCTGGTAAACGATTTTGTTGCTGGTAAGGAGACACCTTTAACTTCTGAGGCAAAATCTCAGGGACAGCGCGTTGTCGACGAGGCAAAAAACAAGGCGGAAAAGCTGCTCATGGATGTTGATGAACTTTTAGAGCAGATTCGCGGTAAGAAGATTAATTAATGAGGAAGACTATGATTGTATATTTGAAAAGAATTTTTGTCGTAATGCTCGTAGCGGGCGTTGCCTTTGGATGTAAAGACAGGGATGCTGAAAAGCGCATTGCATATCTTGAAAACAAGCTGAAAGAGATGGAGGGAAAAAATTCGGTTACGAAGCCAGCGCTCAAAACATCGGCGACCGAAGCAACAAAAGATGTAAAGCCTGAAGGGCCACTACCTGTTATCGAATTTGCTGACCTTGAATATGATTTCGGCACAATAGCGGAAGGCAATGTTGTTGAACACACATTTGAAGTAAAGAATACGGGTGAGGCTCCGCTTATTATTCAGAACGCACAACCATCCTGTGGTTGCACCGTTCCAGACTGGACGAAAACGCCGATTGAACCGGGTAAAACTGGTTTCGTTAAAGCGAAATTTGACAGCAAAGGAAAGCCCGGCATGCAGAACAAAACTATCACTGTTACATCGAACAGCTGGCCTAAACAAACAGTGTTGCGGTTCAAGGCTAACGTGACGCCGAAACCTACGGGTGAAAATGGTCCTGTAAAATAGCCATTCACCTTAAAAAGATATGGATCCCGCCTTCGTGCGGGATTTTTCATTTAATGAACGGGCTGGTGAGAGTGGTTGAAATACTATACCTTTGAGGCCTTAAAATAAAAGCGAATTATGTTCCATATTATTCTTCAGGCGCAGCAACAGGGAGGCGCATGGTTTCAACTTGTTTTCTTTGGTGCGATCATTCTTGTTTTTTATTTCTTCATGATTCGTCCGCAGCAAAAGAAAGCAAAGGATGCGAAAAAATTTATTGAAGAAGTTAAACGCGGCGACTACGTTGTTACCATCGGTGGAGCACACGGTACCGTAGCCGAACTTGAGGGCGATACATTTATTCTTGAGGTAGAAAAAGGAGGACGTATCAGATTTAATAAATCTGCGATCTCCCTTGATGCAACAAAAACGGCAAATAAAAAGTGATCTATGATCGTTGAATGAAGGTCTCAAGAGCCATATTCAATTTTCTGCGGTTCAATAGCAGAAACTGGAAGGCCGTAGTATTATGCATTCTTGCAGCTACGGTCTTTTGGTTTTTTAACGCGTTGAATAAAACCTACACAACCAATCTGCGATTCCCACTCACGTTTGCGTACGATGAGCAGAACTTCGTTCCTGTAAAATCCCTTCCGGAAAATATCCGACTCAACGTTACCGGCAACGGATGGGCGCTGTTTCGACGAAGCGCTGGCTTAAAAGTTCCGCCACTTGAAATACCCTTGGAGCGTCCAACTGAAACAAAAAGAATTGTTGGAAGTACGCTACCTCCCTTTTTCACAAATCAGCTTGATGGCATGCAGATCAATTTCGTTTTGGCGGACACGATCCACATCGACCTCGAACCTAAGAAAGGACGATGGCTCAAGCTTGCCATCGACTCAATGTCACTTGACATTAAGGACGGGTTCGGCTTGGCAAGCGACATTTCCATCTTACCTGATTCCATTTTCATCGAGGGACCGCGACCAGTGGTGAATGCGGTGCAGGAACCTTTCATCATGAAGATCCCGTTTGAAGATATCCAGGAACCTTTTATGGAGGAACTTGAGGTGAAAGTAACACCTGCAGAGCTGATCAGAAGAGAACCCCCGACTGTAGCTGTTATGTTTACGGTCGAAAAATTCGTTACGATCACAGATTCGGTGCAGCTTAAACTTCAAAATACCCCTCCGCAAGTTTCGGCTGTTATTGGAAACAATATGGTAGCTATCACCATTCGGGGACCGGAAAACATCTTATCAAAGACACCCATCGATTCATTGAAAGCAGTTGTAGATCTAAAAGGCTTCAAACGCGGCGAAAAGAAATTTCTCCCTTCCGTCGATGATCTGCCGCCGTATAGTAGAATTATCAGTATTGACTCTGTAAGTGTAAAATTTTAGACTTGTCGCGACCATTGCAAATTGGCATCACAGGTGGAATTGGTTCAGGCAAAAGTCTGGTCACAAAAATATTTTCAAAGCTTGGCATACCGGTATATGATGCAGACAGCCACGCGAAAAGTCTAATGACCACCGATGGAATACTGGTCGATGCAATACAAAAAGAATTTGGTGATTTGTCATACCATCCGGATGGCACCCTGAACCGAACCTACCTTGCCAACAATGTTTTTAGCGATGAAGCACAGTTAAAGAAATTGAACGAGCTTGTTCATCCGCGTGTTGCATTTAACTATAAAGTGTGGGTTTGTCAGCAATCAGCCTCCTACGTCATCAAGGAGGCTGCGTTGATCTTTGAGGCAAACACCAATCATTTACTTGATAAGGTTATTGTAGTTTCAGCACCGTTGGAAATGAGAATTAAGCGGGTGTTGAATCGCGACAAGCATAGGACAGTCGAACAGATTCGGGCAATTGTCGAAAAGCAGATGCCAGAGGAGACAAAGGCGGAACGCGCCGACTATATTATCGTTAATGATGAATCCACTCTTGTGATCCCACAAGTGCTGGCGTTGCATCAAATGTTCTCGAAGATATAGATGCTCCCCGAACATTCGGACTCAATACAGTGTTAGCTTTTGCAGTTAAGAAATATGTTCTATAGAAATTCAGTATCAGCCGTATTCAGTTTAGTTGTCTTATTTGTTGTGTTCGGATGCGATTCAAAAAAAGATAGCCCGGCTGCTTCAGCGGGCCGGACGCGAGGTCCCGTCGGTGCGGACGGGTTCATCGTCAGGCCCAGCGCTGTTAGTGAAGAAGTGGAGGTCCCTGGATCGCTTTTGCCGTTTGAAGAGACGGATTTAAGAGCCGAGATTGGGGGTCGCATTATCGACATCAACATCAAGGAGGGGTCAACGGTAGCGAAAGGAACGCAGCTTGTAAAACTATTTGATGCCGATCTTCAGGCCCAACTCAAGAAACTGCAAGTGCAGTTGCAGATTGCCGAGAAAACGGCGGAACGTAATAAAGAATTGCTGGCAATCAACGGAATCAGCCAGCAGGAGTATGATCTAAGTAGTTTGGATGTTGAAAATCTGCGTGCTGACATTCAAGCTACGGAGATCGCTATTTCGAAAACTTCAATCCGGGCGCCGTATAGCGGCCAGGTTGGATTGAGAAATTTCAGCCTCGGGTCATACGTATCCCCGCAAGATATCATCACAACCATCAGGCAGGTGGATCAACTGAAACTTGAGTTCTCGGTTCCGGAAAAGTATGCTAAGCAGATTGGTAAGGGTTACGTGGTTAGATTCCGCGTTGACGGCGGTGTTAAAGATCATCAGGCAGTTGTCATGGCAACAGAAAACAGCGTTGACCAAAATACACGTACATTGAAAGTGCGCGCGGTTGTACGGGGAGACAACAATGAGTTAGTACCAGGCGTTTTTGCGCGTGTCAACCTTCAGCTTGGAAAATCAGACGATGCGTTGCTGGTGCCGACACAGGCAATCATTCCAACAGCTAGAAATAAACAAGTAATTGTTTATAAAAAAGACAGCGCGGTTTTTACTGTTGTTGAAACGGGAATACGCGATTCCGCCTATGTGCAGATATTGAATGGGTTGAAAGCGGGCGATACCGTTATCGTGAGCGGATTGATGGCAATCAGACCAAATGCAAAAGTTAGAATTACAAAGTTGGATTCAATTGAGCGACAACGTTAATAGAATAGTATGAACATTTCGGAGTTGAGTTTAAAACGTCCGGTTCTGGCGTTTGTCATGAATATTATCCTGGTGCTGTTTGGCATTATTGGATTTAATTTTCTGGGTGTTCGCGATTATCCCGCAATCGATCCGCCGAATGTGAATGTACGCACAAACTATTCAGGTGCTAACGCGGATATTATCGAATCGCAAATCACCGAACCGCTCGAGAAGTCGATCAACGGTATCGCAGGCATCAAGAATATTACATCTGCTTCAAGTGTCGGTGTCAGCAATATTAACATCGAGTTTGAACTTGGTGTTGATCTTGAAGCAGCCGCCAATGATGTTCGCGACAAAGTCTCCCAGGCAGTTCGTTCTTTGCCACAAGATCTTACAAATCCACCTGTTGTTTCAAAAGCAGACGCCAATTCTGATGCCATCATTTCGATGACCGTTCAGAGCAACACCCGGAACCCGCTTCAGTTAACTGAATATTGCAACAACGTTCTTGTTGAAAGATTGCAAACCATTCCCGGCGTAAGCAGCATTCAGGTCTGGGGTGAAAAGAAGTATGCAATGCGGATCTGGCTTGACCCTTCGAAGCTCAGCGCTTACGGACTCACACCACTTGATGTGCAGAATGCATTGAATAGTCAGAATGTGGAATTGCCTTCGGGGAAAATTTCGGGTACCGCTACTGAATTGACTGTACGTACTTTTGGCAAGCTTTACAGCGAGGAGGATTTTGAAAATGTAATCATCAAGTCGGCGCCAACCGGAAACATTCGCCTGAAAGACATCGGTACTGCATTACTTGGCCCTGAAAACGAAGAATCTGTTTTGCGCGAAAGTAACATACCCATGGTCGGCCTTGCGATGGTGCCACTGCCAGGCGCCAACTATGTTGAGATTGCCGATGAATTTTATAAGCGTTTGGATCAGATAAAAGAAGATGTTCCTGATGATATCCGGCTGGACATCGCAATGGACCAGACTGTGTTTATTAAACGCTCGATTTCTGAAGTGGAGGAGACCCTTCTTATCTCCTTCTTGTTGGTGGTACTGGTAATCTATCTTTTCTTCCGTGATTTCCTTATCGCGATTCGTCCGCTGATAGACATTCCTGTGTCGCTGATAGCCACTTTCTTCATCATGTATCTGTGCGGATTCTCAATCAACGTATTGACAATGCTGGGTATCGTGCTTGCAACGGGTCTGGTAGTTGACGACGGAATTGTCGTTACCGAAAACATTTACAAAAAGCTGGAAGAAGGGATGAACAAATACCAGGCGGCGAAAGAAGGCTCCAAAGAGATCTTCTTTGCGGTGATTGCAACGTCCATTACACTTGCCGTTGTGTTTCTTCCAATTTTGTTTCTCCAGGGATTTGTCGGAAGACTTTTCCGTGAGTTTGGTATTGTTGTCGCTGGCGCCGTATTGATTTCATGTTTCGTTTCGCTAACTCTCACTCCCGTACTGAGTGTCAAACTTACGCGCAGCAATCACAGTCACTCGTGGTTCTACCGGAAGACAGAGCCTTTTTTCACAGGAATGGAAAATGGGTACAGTAAATGGCTAGCGGCCTTTATGAATGTACGTTGGGTTTCATTTGTAATTATTGCCCTTTGTTTTGCATCCGCTTATTTGATTGGAACAACTATTCAGTCTGAGCTTGCACCGATGGAAGACCGCAATCAATTCAGGCTGACGCTTAGCGCCCCGGAAGGAACGTCTTATGATTACATGGACGATTATGTTCAAGATATGGTACAGTATATTCAGGACTCAATCCCTGAATACGAAACGGCCTTGTCAGTCACAGCTCCGGGATTTACAGGTTCTGGTTCGGTTAATAGTGGATTTGTTCGCGTAACCTTAAGTGACCCCGATCAACGTGATCGTTCACAACAGGAAATTGTGGACCAGGTAAGCAAGGATCTTGCAAGATTCCAGCAAGGTCGCGCTTTCCCGATTCAGCAGCAGACCATTGCTGTCAATCGTCGCGGTGGGCTACCGGTTCAGTTCGTTATTCAAAATAACAATTTCGATAAGCTCCAGGACGCGTTGCCAAAATTTCTGGAAGCCGCAGCAAACAACCCGACATTTCAAACCATTGACTCAGATCTTAAGTTTAATAAGCCTGAGTTAAGAGTTGAAATTAACAGACTAAAAGCGTCCCAGCTTGGCATCAGCGTACAAGACATAGCCCAAACATTGCAACTCGCCTACAGCAATTTGCGATTCGGCTATTTTACCAAAGAAGGAAAGCAATACCAGGTAATCGGGCAAGTGACAAAGATTAACCGTGATGACCCGGAAGATCTGAAATTATTGTACGTCCGCACCACATCAGGTGAACTCATTTCAATTGACAACGTCGTGTCAATCACTGAATCGACTACGCCGCCGAGTCTGTACCACTTCAATCGGTACAAGTCGGCGACAATATCGGCTGGTCTCGCGCCTGGCAAAACAGTTGGCGATGGAATTGCGGCAATGGAACAAATCGCAGATCAGGTACTGGATGAAAGCTTTGCAACATCGCTTACCGGAACCTCTCGCGATTACGCAGAGAGTTCCAGCAACACAGCGTTTGCATTCCTGCTTGCGTTGGTTCTTATTTATCTGATTCTTGCGGCTCAGTTCGAGAGCTTTGTTGATCCGTTAACCATTATGATCACGGTTCCGCTAGCCATTGCCGGTGCATTTATCTCGCTGTGGCTTTTCGGGCAGACTTTAAACATCTTCTCGCAGATCGGTATGATCATGCTGATCGGACTCGTAACGAAGAATGGTATTCTTATCGTTGAGTTTGCAAACAAGAAACGGGAAGAAGGTCTGTCGAAGGTAGATGCGGTGCTTGAAGCATCACGCTTGCGTCTGCGCCCGATCCTCATGACCAGTTTGACAATGGCGCTGGGGTCTTTGCCATTGGCGATATCAATAGGTGCCGCTTCTACGAGCCGTCAACCATTGGGAATTGTTATTATGGGTGGAATTCTCTTTTCGCTTATCCTCACACTTTTTGTTATTCCCGCGATGTACACTTTCCTGTCAAGGAAACGCGAACATCCCGAATTAGAAAACGAACCTACGTCGAGTAAGGAGTTAGTTTATGAAGCTTAGATTTTTGTTGAGCGCCATCGCGCTTTCAGTATTTCATTTTTCGTCGGCTCAGGAGAAAATATCTCTCGAACAGGTCGTAAGCCTCGCACTGGAGAAGAATTATGATGTTCGGATTTCACAACAGGTAGCGGAAGCAGCAGAAACTGACGACGCTTTCGCGAACGCAGCATTCCTGCCACAGATCAATGCGGTAGGCGCAACCACCTGGAATAAGAATGAGTCGGATATACGATTCGCTTCAGAGTTTTCAGACAGGAACCGAAAAGGTCCTGCCGAATCGAACAATACCACCGGGAGCGTTCAATTAGCCTGGACGTTATTTGATGGAACACGAATGTTTTCTACCCGCGAGCGAATTGACGAAACAGCGGAGCAGGCGAAACTGGCCGTAAAAGACCAGATGAACAACACCATTGCGAATGTCGTTCTTAATTATTACGACGTAGTCAGACAGAAGCAACAACTACATGCCATTCACGAACAGATGGCGGTAAGTGAAGAACGTGTTAAACTGGCAGAAAAGAAATTGCAGGTGGGCACAGGAATTAAGCCCGAGCTTCTGCAGGCGCGCGTTGACCTGAATGCACAGCGTGCACAAATTCTTCAACAAGAGGCGCTGGTATCCCAACTTAAACAACAGCTCAATGCATTAACTGGTCTTCAGTTGCCCGTTGAATTCGATGTTGCCGACACCATACTAATTGATCTCAACATCGATGCGGATGAAATTTCGGGAAACATTGAAAATACAAACCTCACCTTGCTCACAGCGCGAAAGAATCTGAGCATCTCAAACTTGTCAGTACGTGAGCGACGCGCGGAATATTTACCGTTTTTGAATTTTAATGCAGCCTACAATTTCGGCCGTGTTGATAACACGAAAGTAATTAATGTGATCAGTCCGATTTACAATGAAACTACAGGACTGAATTATGGCTTTTCTGTAACGTTACCGATCCTCAACGGCTTTAACACGCGTCGCCAGGTACAACAGGCAAAGATTGAATACGGAAGACAAACGCTATTATACGAACAGCAGAAGACAAATGTAAATGTGAACCTGCGCAATGCGTGGGTAAACTACGTGAATGCCAAAAAAATCCTAACGATTGAAGAGGAAACAATTGGCGCCGCTCGTGAAAATGTGTTTATCGCTCTCGAAACCTTTAAAAGAGGTGTATCAACTTCAGTGGAGCTGAGAATTGCCCAGCAAAGCTTCGCTGATGCGTACAACCGCCTTATCGCTGCACGGTACAATACGAAAATTGCCGAGATCGAACTCCAACGGCTTAGCGGCAATTTACTGAAGTAACGGATCTAACGGTCGCACAACTCGCTGGGTTCATTCGCTTTTTTCAAAAGAAACTTTACCTTTCCATCCGATTAAACGAATGCCCGATGGAAAAACGATTTCTTCATCTTAAAGGTCTTGAGTGCTCGCGCATCATTGCAGGTGCGTGGCGTTGGAATGAGATTGACGGCGCAACGGTAGACAAATTAATCACGACTTCGCTGGATGCCGGTATTACATCCTTCGATCACGCCGACATCTATGGCAACTATGGAAACGAAGCAATTTTTGGAAATTGGCTAAAGAAGAATCAAAGTCTTCGACAGTCAATGCAGTTAATTACCAAGTGTGGCATCAGATTGCTTTCTGCCAAACAGCCAGGCACATGGATCAAACATTACGACACGAGCAAAGAACACATAATTCAATCTGTTGAAAATTCACTGCAGAATTTTGGGACTGATTACGTCGACCTCCTTTTAATCCATCGTCCCGATCCGTTAATGGATCCCGAAACGGTAGCCGATGCCTTTGGATTATTGAAGCAAAATGGTAAGGTGCTTCATTTTGGTGTCTCTAATTTTACGGCGACGCAATTTGAAATGCTTCAAAGCTGTTTGCCATTTCCCCTCGTAACAAATCAACTGGAGATTTCACTGGGAAAAGTTGATACGTTATTCGACGGAACACTCGATGTCATGATGAAACATAAGGCAAGCCCGATGGCGTGGTCTCCGCTCGGTGGCGGCAAGCTAATGACTTCGCAGGCTAACCTTTGGACTAAGAACGAAAAATACAATGCAACAGAAACGCAGCTTTCACTCGCGTGGCTATTACGACACCCGGCAGATATCTTTCCGGTAATCGGTACAACGCAACCTTCGCGAGTCACTGAAAGTGCAAAAGCCATTGACATCGAGCTTGACAGGCAGGATTGGTTTGAAATGCTGAAAGCTGCGACAGGGAAAGACGTTGCGTAAGCCTTAACCGAAGAAGTTATGTTCGGTCGCTAATGCTGGTGCTTCAATTTTCTTTCGCATGACCATCATCACTACAAATGCTCCGATTCCAATGATAATCATGAGCAGGCACCACAACAGAAAATGTTTCCATTGAAACATCCAGGGGTACGTCGATAGTACGATGAAAAGCACGCCGGTTACAATCCAGACAGGATGTGTCATAAACCGATCTTCAGGCTCATTCGTCAGGTCCAGCTTAATTCTATGGTCAGGAGAAAAAAGGATGATCCATTTCCTGTAGTCCCACATGAGCAGATAGATCGTGCCAAGCAACATGAGCGAGGTTACCAATGGCGTTCCGCTACCAAAGTCAATTGAGTGAGTCACCATGAACACGTTAAGAATCACTGGAAGGAAAGCCATCGCACCGATGGTGGAAAATCGCTGCGTCATCAGCAATGCGCCGGAGATGAACTGTGCCCAACCGAGAAAATTCCAGTACATGCCGGTAGAATACATCGCTTCAAAGAAGTATCCAATCGGTTCTGTCGTTGGTATTTGCGTAAACCGTTTGCCCTGGATTTTCACAATCGACGCAAAAACGAATGCAAAGCCGATGAGATACCGCAGGTAGATCGTCATCAACTTAAAGAACAAGATTGCCCTTAGCTTATCAATGAATTGTCTCATACAGCCGCAAGACGCATTCGCGAACTGAATGTTACAAATAATGGATCCATTTCGATTAAACAGTTCGCCGAAAAGGAACTTAGGAACATCGAAACACTGTTCTCATTTGTTATTTGTTGATATTGTTTTCACTTTAGTATTTCGAGATCTACCGGCAATGGCCAAAGCTTCAGCAGACCCCAAAAACACAGACCTTACAGGTTACGATAATATCGAGGTAATCGGTGCGAGAGAACACAATCTTAAAAACATCAATGTTTCGTTTCCGCGGAACAAGCTTGTTGTTATTACCGGCATCAGCGGCAGCGGAAAATCTTCACTTGCGTTTGATACCATCTACGCAGAAGGCCAGCGGCGTTACATGGAAAGCTTCTCTGCCTATGCGCGAAGTTTTATCGGAAACCTCGAACGTCCGGATGTCGATAAGATAAATGGGTTGAGCCCAGTGATTTCTATTGAGCAGAAGACAACATCCAGAAATCCAAGATCCACCGTTGGAACCGTAACTGAGATCTATGATTTTATGCGTCTGCTTTATGCACGAACAGGCGAAGCATTTTCGTACCTCAGTGGGCACAAAATGGTACGACAATCAGAGGATCAGATTCTCGATTCGCTGCTTCAAAATTTTAAAGGAAAAAAACTTGTCATTCTTGCGCCCGTAATCAAAGGACGCAAAGGTCATTACCGCGAATTGTTTCAGCAGATCCGGAAATCCGGCTTCACAAAAGTTCGTGTTGATGGTGAGATCCAGGAGATCACAGCGAAAATGCAAGTCGATCGTTATAAGATTCACGATATCGAACTTGTGGTCGACCGAATCGTTGCCGACGCGAAAGATCGCGCGCGAATCGGACAATCGATCAATAAAGCATTGAAGGAAGGCAAAGGAGTTATCATGGTTATGGAGGAGAATGGAAAAGTAAACCATTTTTCAAAATACCTGATGGATCCAACGACCGGGTTATCATATGATGAACCGGCGCCAAACAATTTTTCTTTCAATTCGCCTTACGGCGCTTGCCCTACCTGCAATGGACTTGGTCAGATAGAAGAGATCACAGAGGCATCTGTCATTCCCGACAAGAGTTTAAGTATTAGTCGCGGTGGAATTTTGCCGCTGGGCGAATACCGTGATATCTGGATCTTCAAAAAAATTGAAGCTATCCTCAAACGCTATAAGCTGACGTTAAGCACGCCCATCGGCAAGATTCCGAAAGATGTCATAAAGGTTTTACTCTATGGAGATGAGGAGCCGGTGGGTGTTGCTTCGGTGAAGTATCCCGGCACAGAGTGGAGCACGACGTTCGAAGGCATTATTAATTTTTTGGAAAAACAACGAGACGAGGGATCTGAAGCGATCAGGAAATGGGTGGAAGATTTTACCATTACCCGCACGTGCCCTGAATGTGATGGCGCACGTTTGAAAAAGGAATCTTTGCATTTCAGGCTCGACGGAAAGAATATCGCTGAACTTTCGTTGATGGATATTACGCAACTTAGCAAATGGTTTGATGGACTTGAAGACAGACTCGACGCTAAACAAAGAATGATTGCTGTCGAGGTGTTGAAAGAGATCAGAAAGAGAATTGGCTTTTTGCTCGACGTTGGATTGGACTACCTGCACCTTCATCGTCCCATTCGTACGCTGAGCGGCGGTGAGTCGCAACGCATTCGCCTTGCAACACAAATCGGTACGCAACTCGTTGGTGTGTTGTACATTCTAGATGAACCCAGTATCGGGCTCCACGCGCGCGATAACGTAAAACTTATTCGTGCATTGAAAGACCTTCGTGATCTGGGCAACTCCGTTGTGGTTGTCGAGCACGACAAAGATATGATGCTCGAATGTGATTACATTTTGGATATCGGCCCCGGCGCTGGAAGACATGGCGGCCATGTCATCGCAGAAGGTGATCCGAAAAAATTCTTAAAGTCAGATAGTACAACGGCCAAATTTCTTAGCGGGAAAGCAAGCATTTCTTTTCGTAAACAAAGACGAAAAGGAAATGGAGAATGGCTCAGTATTGCAGGTGCGAAAGGGAACAATTTGAAAAACGTCGACCTGCGCATTCCACTGGCAACGTTCAGTTGTATTACAGGCGTTTCCGGCAGCGGAAAATCAACATTGATTCATGACACGCTCTTTCCGATTCTTAACCAACATTTTTTCAATTCCAGGACCGAGCCGTTGGCGTATAAAAAAGTCGAAGGTCTCGAGCATATTGACAAGGTAATTGAAGTCGATCAATCTCCGATTGGCCGCACGCCCCGTTCAAATCCTGCGACGTACACCGGTGTATTCACAGAAATAAGAGAGTTATTTTCACAAATGCCGGAATCGAAAATCCGTGGATACAAGACCGGTCGCTTTTCTTTTAACGTAAAAGGCGGCCGATGTGAAACTTGTGAAGGAGCCGGATTACGTTTGATCGAGATGGAATTTCTGCCGGACATACATGTGCCCTGCGAAACCTGCAAAGGCAAACGCTACAATCGCGAGACGCTGGAGGTTAGATTTAAAGGCAAATCCATTTCGGATGTTCTCGATATGACGGTTGAAGAAGCGGTAACGTTTTTTGAAAATCAGCCTCGTATTGTGAGAAAGATTCAAACGTTGGCTGAAGTCGGACTGGGTTATATTTCATTGGGACAACATGCCACGACGCTTTCGGGTGGCGAGGCTCAACGCGTAAAGCTTGCGACTGAGCTTTCTAAACGCGATACCGGAAAAACATTTTACATTCTTGACGAACCAACGACCGGCCTGCACTTTCAGGACATCGCTCATTTGCTTGATGTGTTGCAAAAACTTGTCGATAAAGGAAACAGCGTGCTTGTGATTGAGCACAACATGGATGTGATTAAATCTGCCGATTACATTGTCGATCTGGGCCCCGAAGGAGGAACAAAAGGAGGGACCATTGTTGCTACCGGAACACCGGAAGAAGTTGCTAAAAATCCATCCGGTTATACCGGGAAATTTCTGAAAGCTGAATTGAACTGATATGAACGCTCGCGTAAGACAATACCTTTTCGGCTTACTGTTTATTGGGGTCGGAATTTATCAGGCTGTGATCAACGAATATCTTGAAACAGCATTGTATGTGCTTGCCGGCGTTTCGTTTGTCGTGAACGCAATCACGCTGGAAGAAAGATTTTCAAGCTACAAAAAGCCGCTCGTCATAATCAGCTGGCTTCTGATCGGCGCAACGGGGATCTTGTTTCTTTATTTGTTACAGTTTAAATACTTGTGATATGTTAACGATAAACCAACCAGTCTGCCTTAACGTGTAGATAATGAACCGTCAGCGGCTATACTGGACCTTACAAATTGGTGGATGGACACTTTATTCCGCCGTCCAGATTGTTGCCAGCCTTCTCGCGTCAGTAAATGCCAGCTCCAACCGCGTTTATTTTCTTTTATATGAGTCTGTGATCTGCTTGGTTGTGACGCATTTATTTCGCGTCGTTTTTCATCCTCGGAAATGGCTGGGCTTAAGTATGACAACGTTAATAGCGCGCGTGATCGTCGTCGTATTTGCCATGGGTATTGTTGTTTACCTCTTGCGCATTCCGCTGAGTTTTTTGCTGAATCTCTTTAATCCCGAAGTTTTGTTTGATGTGCCGCGTATGCTCGGATTGACGACCGTTTATGCGCTGATATTCTTTATCTGGTGTGTACTGTATTTTACCTTTCATTATTTCGACCAATACAATAAGTCGTTGAAATACGAAGCCAGTATGGTGCAGATTGAATTGAACAATCTAAAGTCGCAGCTTAATCCTCATTTCATTTTCAATGCACTCAATAGTATCCGCGCGCTCGTCGACGAAAATCCGCGTAAATCGAAGCAGGCCATTAATCAGCTTTCGAATATCCTCAGGAATTCACTTGCTTCAGACAAAAAAGGACTAACAAAATTTGATGACGAATTGAAGATCGTAAAAGATTATCTCGGCCTTGAAAGCATTCGGTTCGAAGAGCGGTTAAAAACGGACTTTGATATTCATCCCGACTCCCATGACTTCTACGTTCCACCGTTGATGATCCAGACGATCGTTGAGAACGGTATCAAACATGGGGTCTCGCGGTTTACGGCTGGTGGGATCATACAATTACGGACCAGTGTGGTTGATGATCGACTGAAAATTCAGATTCGCAACACCGGTCAGCTTAAGGGATCGGAACGTGGAGCGGAAGGCCTTGGAATCCGTAACACTATTCAGCGTTTGAGAATTATTTACGGCGATGAAGCCTCTTTTCGCATTCTGAATGAAAAGGATAATTTTGTACTAACTGAAATTACAATACCTCAAAAACGACAATATGAGAGCATTAATCGTGGATGATGAGCGCCTTGCTCGTAAAGAACTAATGAAACTGCTTGAAGAACATCCTTCCATCGAGGTGATTGGAGAAGCCATGAACGCAGATGAAGCAGCAAACATGATTAACGAATTGAATCCAGATCTCCTTTTCCTCGACATACAGATGCCGGAGAAAACAGGTTTCGATTTGCTAGAAATGCTCGACTCAGTTCCGCTAGTAGTTTTTACCACTGCTTATGATGAGTTCGCGTTAAAGGCATTTGAAGTGAACGCTCTTGACTACCTACTCAAACCAATTCAACCGGAGAGACTTTCGGAAACCGTTTCAAAGCTTGCTGAAAAGGAAAGAGCAAAAAATGCGGCTACGCGCGGTCCAGAGAAAAAACTTGGTTTGAATGACCAGGTATTTGTGAAGGATGGTGACCGCTGTTGGTTTGTAAGCCTGACGAATGTTCGACTGTTTGAATCCGACGGAAATTACATTAAAGTATATTTTGATAACAATCGTCCGATGATCCACAAATCATTGAATGCACTTGATGAGAAGTTGGATGAGCGCGCGTTCTTCCGTGCAAGCAGGAAACATATTGTAAACTTAAGCTGGGTGGAAGGAATCGAGCCGTGGTTTAATGGCGGCCTCATGGTTCGGCTAAAAGGCGGTGACAAAGTAGAGGTGAGCCGCAGGCAAGCCGCGAAGTTTAAGGACATGATGAGTCTTTAATTTCCTTGCGGAAATTGCCATGAGCGCCTGATCTAAGCGCAGCCAGAGGAATTTGTGCATAAAAAAGCCCAGGCCCATCGCCGGGGCTTTTGATCCAGTTGATCATTGAAGGCTATTGCTTCGTGCTGATCTTGCTTTCTGATGGAAGGATTTGAGGTTGTTTGAAATCTTCCATCGACACAGCGCTTTCTTTCCCGAGGTACATCCAGTTAATGGAATTCGAATACTTTTTGAAAGCGGCATTTACATCCTTGATGGTGGTTTTTTCAACATCCGTCATAAACGATTCGTTGATGCGCCAGCTTCCAGCAATTTCTGCAACGCCAAGCGTGTAGGTTTGTGCGCCATTCGTTTCAAGGTTACTGTAATGGCCAGTGAGAAACTTCTCCTTCTTGTCTTTCAACTCCTTTTCGGTAAAGCCCTGATTTTTGATGGTGTTGATCTCGTTGATCATTACCTGAAGTGCTTGTTTAGGATCCGTGCTCGAGGCATAAAAAATTGCCTGCGGACTATTCACCATTGTCCCGGTGTAATAAGCGGCAGGAGCATAAGTAAGGCTTCGCTTCGTTCTCAGCTCAACGAAAAAGTGATCCCCCATCATCGACATGGCTAGCCGCATGGCAACAGCATCTTTGTCTTT
>Ga0196965_1000450_pt1 | contig 24631 bp, 15 predicted proteins | sample S1_20metaG_FD_148668 | JGI IMG/M metagenome (GOLD analysis project Ga0196965, IMG submission 148668) | Soil microbial communities from Anza Borrego desert, Southern California, United States - S1_20 | ecosystem: Environmental > Terrestrial > Soil > Desert | place: USA: California | collected... | reverse complement strand
AACAAAACAATGAAGAGAGGTCTTGACCAATTTAAAAGTATATACAAAGGGTGGTACTTATATAAAGCTAAAAAAACTGATGGTGGGTAAAAAGATGTGGGTATAGACAAGCCTGAGACAGGAGGGAAAAATAAAATTTGTAATCACACGTCATACCAGCTCCAATATATCAATTCCCCACCCCCTTTCAAACAATCCCTCCTCAAATAGCTGATTCCTTGATTCGAAGGTTTATATTTGGCGCTTTTAAAATACCATGGAACTTTCTAACGGAACGTATAACATTCAGGGAGTTGATGTAACAGAACTGGCCAACCAATTTGGTACGCCATTATACGTCTATGATGCCGAGAAAATTGGTAATCAGATTGAACGACTGCGTAACGCTTTTAGTGGCACCCGTATTCGCATCAAGTATGCCGCAAAAGCGTTAACCAACGTATCAATACTTAAACTCATCCGTAAAGCCGGGGCAGAGATTGAAGTCGTTTCATTACAGGAGGCGAGTCTGGCAATGCGCGCAGGGTTTACACCAGCTGAAATAACGTTCACGCCAAGCGGTGTAGCATACAGTGAAATTGAAGAAGCTGTTAGCGCAGGATTTTCTGTGAACATCGATAACCTTTCTTCGCTGAAGAAATTTGGCGCGCGTTATGGCAGCAGCAAGGGTTGTGGAATCAGATTAAATCCAAATATTCTGGCAGGAGGAAACATCAAAATTTCCACAGGGCACAGTAATTCAAAATTTGGGATTTCGATTCAGCAACTTTCAGAAATCGTTGAGGTAGCCAATCAATACAGTATTCCTGTAAGTGGGCTTCACATTCATACCGGGTCGGATATCACAGATTCGGCGGTGTTTCTTCAAATGGCCGACATTCTTTTTGATGCAGCAAAACATTTCCCGTACCTGAAGTTTCTTGATTTTGGCAGTGGCTTTAAAGTAGCTTACAAGGATGGAGATAAAGTCACAAACATCGAAGACCTCGGACAAAAATTAAGCGCTGCATTCAATGCATTCTGTCAGCAACACGGAAAAGACCTTGAACTATGGATTGAGCCGGGCAAATTTGTGGTCAGTGAATCGGGTGTTTTTCTGGTAAACGTCAACGTTGTGAAAGAGACACCTACAATAACATTCGTGGGCGTAAACTCGGGATTAAATCACCTCATCAGGCCAATGATGTACGATTCGTATCACCACATTATCAATGTTTCTAATCCGACAGGAGAGCCGCATACTTATAATATTGTCGGATACATTTGTGAAACAGATACTTTCGGATCGGATCGCATCTTAAATGAAGTTCGTGAAGGTGACATCCTCGCGATGCGAAATGCAGGCGCATATGGCTTTTCCATGTCATCCAACTATAATTCAAGGCTTCGTCCGGCGGAGGTACTCATCATTAATGGTGAAGCAAAACTCATCCGCGAACGCGAACAATTTGAGGATCTGATCAAAAGGCAGATAATACTCGATTTGTAACCAACGGTTTTGCCGGATTCTGTCTTAACATGCACGGTTTCACATGCATTAACTTCCTTTTAACAGGTTTCGTCAACTTTTTTACTGGTGAGTTCGTTATTTTGCAGTCGAACTTTCGAGATAATGCGCACATACCATATTCTTCTCTTTTTTGTTTTGCTGTTCTGCACCGTAATTCAGGGGCAGTCACAAATTCTGAAGCCCGCCAAGATTACTGCAGTAACACCCACAAAAACCCTGGCGGTTGGCGATGAAGTTGAACTGGTGTTTCGCGCGCAGATCAATCCCAACTGGTATATCTATTCGCTCGGATTCGATACCTTGTGTGGCCCGATCCCAATGATGATTACGCTGGAGAAAGATCCAAGTTTCGAACTTATTGGCGATCTCGTAGCGGTTAACGATAAAGGCAAACACGACAAAATATTTGATTGTGATGTCCGCATCTTTGAAGGGACAGGTGAATTTCGTCAAAAAATAAAAGTATTAAGTCCTGCGCTGAACCTGGTCGGTACCTATGAAGGACAAGTTTGTGCGGAGCTGGAAGGCAAATGTGTTTTGTTTGATGGTGATATCCTGTTCGGCGAAATTAAAGTAACCGGTAAGGCAGCAAAGATCGCTCAGGAAAAAACGGAGCAGAAACCGCTTCCAAAAACGGAAGAAGCGACACAACCTCCATCGGTTTCTACAGATACGTCAGCCTCGTTTACCGCTGAAGATGACGCAGTACCCGCATCAGTTTCTGACGTAGAGAACAAAGGCCCGGTGCTTGATCCGGACCTCCTGACTTCCGCTGAATATGACAACGCTGACTCGCTTTGGGGTTACATGATCCTGGCGTTCCTATTGGGTCTTACGTCACTAATAACCCCTTGTGTCTTCCCGATGATTCCCATGACGGTCACTTTCTTTCTGAAAGATGATCAATCGAAAAGCAAAGGTATTAAGCTGGCCATGATTTTCGGCGCCTCCATCATCATCATCTATACTATACTTGGTACGGCATTCGCGTTGCTCTTTGGTGCAGAGGGGTTGAATGCTCTTGCAACGCACTGGCTACCCAACCTTTTAATCTTCATCCTGTTTATTGTGTTCGCCCTCTCTTTCCTCGGATTGTTTGAGATCAATGCGCCGTATAAGCTGGTAAATAAAGCCGATCGCGCAGCAGAAAAAGGAGGCTATACAGGTGTGTTTTTTATGTCGGCGACGTTGGTGTTGGTTTCATTTTCATGTACCATACCGCTGGTAGGAAACGTGCTGGTGCTTGCTGCAGGCGGGGAGATAGTAAAACCAATTCTCGGCATGTTTGCCTATTCGCTCGCGTTCGCTATACCGTTTACACTGTTTGCCATGTTTCCTGAGTGGTTGAAGGGCCTACCAAAATCGGGCGGATGGCTCAACACCGTAAAAGTCACCCTGGGTTTACTTGAACTGGCTTTGGCGCTTAAATTCTTCAGCATTGCTGATCAAACCTATCATTGGGGCTTGCTCGATCGTGATGTGAACATTGCCTTGTGGATTGTGATTTTCACTATCCTGGGATTTTATTTCCTTGGCAAAATCCGTATGAAAGGAGATTCTGTTGTCGAAAAGTTGAACGTCTCCAGGTTAATGTTGGCCATTGCTACATTTTCTTTTGTGGTGTATCTCATCCCTGGATTATGGGGCGCACCTTTAAAAGCGCTTGCAGGTTATCTGCCACCACTCCATACCCACGACTTCGACCTGATGGCAGCGAATCGCGCAACCAATGCAAATCAAACCTGCGATCAACCAAAGTATGGGGACTTTCTTCATCTGCCCCATGGATTAAAAGGATATTTTGATTATGACCAGGCCATTGCCTGTGCCCGCCAGCAGAACAAACCGCTCTTTATAGACTTTACCGGTCACGGCTGTACCAACTGCCGTGAAATGGAAGCCGTAGTTTGGTCTGATCCACAGGTATTGCAGCGGTTAAATAACGACTACGTCGTGGTCGCCCTATACGTTGACGACAAAACTGTATTAGCAGAGGAAGACTGGTATACCTCTACTTATGATGGAAAGGTAAAGAAGACCCTGGGTAAACAAAATGCTGACCTTCAAATTACAAATCTGAACAATAATGCACAGCCTTTTTATGTTCTTGTAGGGAAGGATGAAAGGGTACTGGTTGCGCCATATAGTTACGACCGAAGTGTGGAAGGATTCGTCAAATTCCTGGACGAAGGCAAGGAAAAATACGAGGCGCTTTATGGTAACCAATAGGTGTTTGCAAATCAATGTCGTTGAGTTATGCTTCCCTAAACTTCTCCTCAGGAGAGGGTAGGGTTAGAAAAAAAACTCGCTTAACTAAACGACATTGGTTTCAAGTAGACCATCCGTTGGAAATGGGTTCACAAAACACCGATCTATTACACGGAAAAGGTTTTTGGCGGCAAGGCCAGAAGAGGGTCAAAAACAACGGTTTTCGACTTCAATCCCTGCTTTATTAGCAGCCTGCAGTATTTTGATTTTCTGATCTTTGCATTATATTTGAATGCAGATAGTTTCCTTACCTGAAAGGAACATTTTTTTGGAAAGCATGTATCTTTGATGCTCTCAATTTTTTAAACTGGTCGCAAGGCCGAAATAAAAGAACCCATGAAAAGACGTGTTACAGGACTTCTACTCGTTGCATTTGTATTCGCCACAGGTGTAATGGTAGTCAATCGTTATTATTCTCCAGCCGGATCTCCCGCCATCTTTGCTGATGCCGAAACCGGGGATTCTATTGAAGTAGATATCCAGATCAAAGAGCCGCAAGTGCTTTACGGCATGGTGGTGGATAACCACATTGTTGTGGAGGATAAGATCAAACGCAACCAGAGTTTAAGTGATATCCTGAACGAGTACAACGTCTCCAGCAAGCTGATCCATGAGATTGCCCAAATGTCGCGCAGCATTTTTGATGTGCGCAAACTGGCTCCGAATAAAAAATACACCCTTATCTGCAACCAGGATTCATTGAAGACCGCCCAGGCCTTCGTGTATGAACCCAACGCCATTGATTATATCATCTTTAACCTGGGAGATTCACTTTCTGTAAATGCTTTCAAGCGCGAGGTGGTTACTATTGAAAAGAGCATTACAGGTGAGATAAGATCAAACCTTTCAGCTACCATCGATGAAATGGGGATCTCGCATGAGCTCACCAATAAGTTTGTTGATATTTTCGGATGGCAGGTTGATTTTCAGCGCCTCCAGAAAGGCGATAAGTTCAAACTCATATATGAGGAAGAACAGGTCGATGGGAATTACGTGGGGATTAAAGATATTAAGGCGATTTACTTTGAACACTATAACACACCTTATTACGCATTTCCATTCGATCAGGGTGAGGGTGTTGATTATTTCGATGCGGAAGGAAAAAGTCTTCGTAAAGCGTTGTTGAAATATCCTATCGAGTTTACAAGAATCAGCTCAAGGTATACCTTAAAGCGTTTCCATCCTGTACAAAAGCGTTGGAAAGCCCATCTCGGAACAGACTTCGCCGCGCCAACAGGTACACCGATTCGTGCGGTTGGTGATGGACTGGTAGAAGAAGCCAAGTATAAATCCAACAACGGAAACTATGTTAAGATCCGCCACAACGGTACCTATACTACACAGTATCTTCACATGTCACGTATCGCTTCTGGTGTACGCGCCGGAACACGGGTTCGCCAGGGCCAAACCATTGGTTATGTAGGAAGCACAGGATTAGCCACAGGTCCGCACTTGTGCTATCGCTTCTGGAAGAATGGTGTTCAGGTTGATGCCCTGAAAGTTGATCTTCCTCCTTCTCAGCCTGTACTAAAAGAAAAGCAGGAAGCGTTTGATATGGTGAAGAAGGAATTGACATTGAAACTGGATGCGATTCCATTTCCGGAAGCTCAGCCCGCGCCTATCGCCGCATTATAGTTTTTTTCGGGATTTCAGACGCGCATGCTGTAATTTTCTCTAACTTTTAACGCCGGGATCTTTCCCGGCAGTTATTGCTACATGACGCGCGTATTCCTCCTCTTTATTTTTTGTATTCCATTCTTTGCTTATCCGCAGGAGAAGGTTGGCCTTGTGCTGAGTGGCGGAGCAGCAAAAGGTATTGCACATGTTGGTGTGTTGAAAGCACTGGAGGAGAACGAAATCCCGATCGATTACATCGTGGGCACTTCCATGGGCGGCATCATTGGCGGATGTTATGCTGCTGGCATGAGCCCGGAAGAAATTGAACGGATGATATTGTCATCGCAGTTTCTTGGATGGGTAAACGGTGCAGCCGAAAAAGGATACAATTATTTCTATCACCTGGCTGAACCAAACCCGGCGTTTCTCACGCTGAATCTCGCCATGGATTCTACCTTTAACTTTCAGTTCAATTCTACCTTGGCGAATGATGTTTCATTAAACTTTGCACTGGCTGAAAAGATGGCGCAGGCCTCCGCTGCAGCAAATGATAACTTTGACAATCTATTCGTTCCGCTTCGTGTAATCGCTGCCGACATCTTCACGCAAAATGAAGTGATACTTTCGAAAGGCTCATTAAGTGACGCGCTCCGTGCTACGCAAACCGTTCCTTTTTTTTATACACCGATCCGGGTCGATGGAAAATATCTTTTTGATGGCGGTGTCTATAATAATTTTCCAGTCGACGTTGCTGAACGCGATTTTGATCCTGATGTAATCATCGGCGTCAATGTATCAACAAAGATTTTTGAAAAGTATCCGTATGGGAATGATGAAAAGCTCATCGGAAAATCGTTACTGTACTTACTTCTCGACAAATCGGATCCGTCTCTTATTTCAGACAGTGGTGTTTTTATCCAGCCTGATCTTCATGGCTATACTTCTTTTGACTTTTCAAGCGCGCGAAGTTTAATTGACAGTGGGTATGCACAAACAATGCGGCAGATGGATGAGATCAAAGCAAAAATAAGCGCCCGCAAAACCTGTGATGAAATTGCTGAGGAGCGCAATGTTTTTAAAAATAAAAGTGCGCCGCTGATCTTTGACCAGATCACGTTTAAAGGATTTAATTCAAAACAGCGCGGATATATCCGAAGGATTTTTAAAAGCGGGCGGAAAGATTCTGATGTTCTTTATTATTCCGATGTAAAACGCGGCTACTTCCGCCTTGTATCAGAGGAATATTTCCGAAATGTTTATCCGCGTATGACCTATGACTCCGCGTCGCGAAATTTCCAACTTCAGCTTACACGACGGCCCCAGCAAAATTTCCAGGTGGATTTCGGTGGTGTCATTGCAACGCGTGATATCAGTAATATTTTTTTAGGTCTTAACTACTATTATTTTAATCGCGCCCTGAGCCATGTTTACTTAGGGTTTCAGACAGGCAATTATTACAAATCAGCCATGGGAAAAGTACGGATTGATTTGCCCATGCCGTTTTTTCTTGAACCGTCATTTTCCTTCGACGGCTATAACTATCTCGAAAATAATGATCTGCTTAATGATGTTTCTTCTGAAATTGAACCTACTGTTCTAAAACGAATCAACCGGAAAGTCGGCCTTAATATCGGATTTCCGTGGAAGCATTCTTTCCGTAGTGCATTGCAAGTAGAGGCATTTCGGAATGATGACCGATACAGTAACAATGCGGTTTTTAATTCCTCAGATACGCTGGACCGTCTTAGCCTAAATGGTATTAAAACGGGATTCCTGTTATCAACAAACAACCTCAACAGAAAACAGTATGCTTCCGAAGGACGCGCTTTTTCATTGTCGGCGCAATACTTTTCTGTTGATGAAACCTACCGGCCCGGGAACACCGCAATAACTACAGAACGAAAGACGCAAACGCACGAATGGGTACGTGTAAGAGCAACTGCTGAACAATACATTGGCCACGGCAGGTTTAAACCTGGATATTTTGCTGAAGCAGTATTCTCTAATCAGCCTGCGTTCAGCAATTATTTTGGAACCATCATCAATACGCCTGCCTTTAATCCGATGCAGGATAGCAGAACGTTGATCCTTCAAAAATTCAGGTCGTTCAATTATGTAGCGGCAGGTTTCCGCGGTGTGTTTTCTTTAACGTCAAAAGTCGACTGGCGATTAGAAGGGTATGCATTCAAACCGTTCGATTATCTGCAGGCCAATGCTTCGCAGGAAACGGTGATAACACACGATCTTAAGAAGGTTTTTCTCGCGGGTACAACCGGTCTTGTTTATCATGCGCCGGTTGGCCCTGTGAGCCTTAGCGTGAACTATTACGATGATGAGGAGAATCAACTTGGATTCTTACTCCATATTGGGTTTCTTCTTTTCAATGATCATTCCGTAGAATAAGCTCGTTGTCTACCGTAGCACTTAGCAAGTTTTAACCTCCTCATTCCATCGGTGATAAATTTTAGTTATGTTTATCCTTTAAATCTAACCTCGGGTCTGCATGAATCGTTTTCTGCTCTCTTTTTTATTCCTCACCGGAATTTGTGTCTTTGCAAATGCACAAGTAATACAATGGGCTTCCAGCGTAGTTGAGTTTTCTTCTGAACTTACGCCGATTCAGTACGCAGCACGCCAGGCGCTTGGGAAACCGAATGTGCTTCCTGCCGGAGGGCAAAGTCCCAATGCCTGGGCACCCGATAAACCAGGCCGTAAAGAATTCTTAAAACTGGGTTTCGCCAACCCCATCAATATACGTCAGATCGCCATTGCCGAATCTCATAATCCGAGTGCCATCTCCAGGGTTTTTGCCTACGATGAAGCCGGTAAGGAATACCTCATCAATACGCTTAATCCGCATGTTGTTCCGCTGAAGGGAAGAATTTTAAATTTGTTTATGGAGACAACGCCATACAAAGTAACGGCGGTTAAAATTGAGTTTGATGGCGCCGCTGTTCCGGACTATTTTGGTATTGATGCTGTCGCCATCTCGGATGTGAATTACCCCATCATCGCAGACATTCCAACGGTACAGCTACTGGCTTCCGGTATTTTGATTGAATCGCTCGATAAGAATGTAAACAGCGAATACAAGGAATTGAATCCCCTACTTTCTCCGGACGGAAAAACCTTATACTTCAGTAGGAAGAATCACCCTGAGAACGTGGGAGGTGTAAACGATAATGAAGATATCTGGTACTCAGAACTCGACTCAACAGGACATTGGACACTGGCGCGAAACATGAGTCAGTTCAATAATGAGGGACCGAATTTTGTCAACAGCATTCAGGCCATTACACCTGATGGAAAATCGGCTATCATGGTATTGGGAAATAAATACATGGAGAACGGAAAGATGGTGGCCGGTGTGTCGATCAGTTCAAATGAATCCGGTGAATGGGGAAAACCTGTTGCCCTGAATATCATTAACGATTATAATTATAACGAGAAAGCAAATTACTTCCTGAGTAACAACAGACAAACGTTGCTGATGTCGGTAGAACGCGAGGATTCGCATGGTGACCGCGACCTTTATGTTTCTTTTGTGAATAAAGACAGTACGTGGTCAGAACCATTAAACCTCGGAGCCGTGGTGAACAGTGCGGCCGAAGAATCGGCGCCTTTTTTCGCTTCGGATGATAAAACACTTTACTTCTCATCGAAAGGTTTCAGCGGTTATGGTGGTAATGATATTTACATGAGTCGCAGACTGGATGATACCTGGACAAATTGGTCAGACCCTGAAAATCTCGGACCGGAAATCAATTCTCCGCTTGAAGATTTGTTCTTTAACATTCCTGCCAACAGCGAGTTCGCATACTATTCACGTGGCGTAAGTGAAACCAATACCGATATCTTTCGCATTAAACTCCCTATTTTGAAAAGCCCTGAGCCATGGGTTACTGTTTCGGGTAAGACGATTGATGAGGCTACCGGTAAACCCGTTGGTGGAAAAATTATTTATGAACGATTGCCTGATGGAAAACAAATGGGCGTTGCAGAATCGGATCCTCAAACAGGTTTATATGAAATTCGTTTGCCTGCCGGACAATTATACGGGATTCGTGCCGAGGCTGAAGGCAGTATTTCCGAAAGCCAAAACCTTGACCTAAGAAACACCACTTCAGATAAAGTAGTCACAGATCAGAACTTCCAACTGGAGCCAATCCAGGTAGCTGCCATTGAAGAAAATATCACCATTACCCTAAACAATGTATTTTTTGATTTTGATGAAGCGATCTTAAAAACAGCATCTTATCCTGAATTGAATCGCATTATTGATGTGATGAAGAAGTCAGACAAGATGCAAATAGAAATCGCCGGGCATACAGATTCAGTTGGACCAGATCAGTACAACCTGGTGTTATCAGAACGTCGTGCTAAGGCAGTAGCCAGTTACCTTATCGAAACCGGAGGCATCAGTAAGGATCGCATCCGCACAGTTTCTCATGGAGAGCAAAAACCATCCGTGACAAACGAAACAGAAGAAGGCAGAAGTAAAAACAGAAGAGTAGAGTTTACCATCATAAAACTATAACGGTATGGCTAAGCACTTTTTTACAGTTTGTATAATCAGTCTGATCTTTCCATGTTCGCTTACCTTCGCACAAGAGGATTCGCTGGTCTATGCGGAAGGAACCGTCACTAACGCCGCGACGAAAGAACCGTTAAAGGCTACCATCATCTATGAAAGCTTGCCTTACGGTAACCGGATTGGAACGTTTCACAATACGTTCTACTCTTTTCCCATGTTTGATAATGAAAAATATTCCATCACGGTTGAAGCCCAGGGATTCCAATCTGCGAAATACCTGCTTGACCCTGAAGAAGCGAATGAATTTAAACGGTTAATTAAAAACATCGCGCTCACAGAAGGTTCAACGACGAATACCCACGTGGCCGGACATGTCATGCGACTGAATAATCTCATCTTCGAACTGGGCAGGTCCAGGATAAGTGAAGCTTCTTACGGTGAATTGGAACTGGTTGAAAAGATGATGCGAGACAATCCGAATATGGTAATTCAGCTGGAGGGACACACCGACTACCAGGGAAGCGAAAAAGAAAACCTGAAATTATCTCAGGAACGCGTTGATGCCGTAAGAGATTACCTCGTTAAGAAAAGAATTTCCAAAAAGAGAATTAAAACAAAAGCCTTCGGTGGAACAAACCCCCTATCACGCGACGACACCCCCGAAGGCCACCGATTAAACCGCAGAGTTGAGCTGAGGATATTATCGAATTAATGCCCCATCGTTTCCGTCATCCTGATGCGCGCCTGTGCCTGCACAAAGCACGCAGAAGGATCCCCCGGAACAACGGAGTAATCCACTCACCAGCAGAAACAAACTTCAACGTATCGCTAAACATGTAATCTATTGCCCACAAACTTGCGGCTCGAAGCTCGCAACTCGCAGCTATTCACTCCCCCTCGTTGCCCTCATTGTAATGCGCGTTGTGCCCTGCACAAAGCATGCAGAAGGATCCCCCGGAGTAATCCACTCACCAGCAGAAACAAACTTCAACGTATCGCCAAACTTGTAATCTATTGCCCAAGAAACTCGCGGCTCGAAGCTCGCAACTCGCAGCTACTCACTCCCCCTCGTTACCGTCATTGTAATGCACGCCTGTGCCCTGCACAAAGCACGCAGAAGGATCCCCCGGAACAACGGAACAAAGCGATTCACCAGCAGAAACAAACTTGAACGTATCGCCACACATGTAATCTATTGCCCAACAAACTCGCGGCTCGAAGCTCGCAACTCGCAGCTACTCACTCCCCCTCGTTACGTCATCCTGTTGCGCAGATGCGCAGCAAATGCATGCAGAAGGATCCCCCTGCACGAAGGCAAAAAACAATTCGCTGGCGAAATCAAAAATCAAATGCGGATGAAAGGCCTATAATTTTCAAAAGCGATAGTTATAAACCTACAGCAGAAATTGATCTTTCAATTTTGAGATGGATACGGTTTTGTGGATATTGGGTAGGTCAAATGAATTTGGCTTTGCAGCCAAGAAGGCAAAAGGGATATAAACGACATGCGTATATGCTTTGGAGGATAAACGACATGCGTATATATTTCAAGAAGATAAAGACATGCGGTTAGCCAATTGTTGGGGGCAATTGCAGAACGAGTGTCAGAATTACATCATGGTAACACTAAGAATATTCGACAATTCTATTGAGGCACACCTCGCAAAATCACGACTGGAAGTTGAAGGGATATCATCGTACATATTTGATGAACACATTGTAACTCTAAACCCTCTGTACAACAATTTGGTTGGCGGAATAAAATTGAAAGTTAGCGAATTCGATCTTGAAAAAGCACAGAGGATACTGACTGAAATTGATATAAAGGAGATCTCGGATGACCAGGGCAAGACGATATATTGTCCGCAATGTGGCTCAAGTAAAATTCAAGCTGGGTACAAGTCTATAAAAAATATCAAAGGAATACTTGCGTTTATTGTGTCACTATTTTTTGTTGTTTATCCCTTGTATTACAAACGGGTCAAAAAGTGTCAAAATTGTGGTTTTGAGTTTTGACTAAGCAACAGCCCCCAACAACAAATATGCGCCATTGCAGTTTTGTTGTTAAATTTGAATGGAAAACTGCAACGGCGCATATTTAAGCGTTGGTGGCAATGCAATAGGTTTATGTTTGCTTATGAAGACAAAGGACGACGTTGAAAAGTATTATAAAAGTCAGGAGCCTCTTTACAAAAGACTGGAGGAAAACTTAAAGCAAGCACTAGTCGCATTCTTGGACGAGGGTAAGATTTCATGCCATTCAATTTCCTCCAGAATAAAGGAGTTTGATTCCTACTACGAAAAAATTGAGAGAAAACGTTATGACAACCCTGAAGACCAAATAGAAGACTTTTGCGGATTAAGAATAATTTGTTTCTATCCGTCAGATTTAGAAAAGATTGGAAAAATAATTAAAAGGGAGTTTGAGGTAGTTAATTCAATTGACAAGACGTCAAACCTCGAGCCGGATCGCTTCGGATACAGATCAAATCATTATATAGTAAAAATAAAGACCGAATGGGCAAAAGCTCCAAATTACAGAGGTCTAAAGAATTTGAAGGCTGAAGTTCAGGTGAGAACAATTTTGATGCATGCGTGGGCCGATATCGAGCACAAACTTGCTTATAAGAAAAAGGAGCAAATCCCAGGAGAATTTAGGCGAAAATTGAGCCAGATAAGTGCGCTGTTGGAAATCGCTGATTCACAGTTCCAAGAATTAAAGAATGAGAAAGAAGACTTAAGGAAATCGTTGATAATAGAAAGCAAGGGAAAGAAAAACTTTGATTTTTCCACAGAGCTGAACCTTGATACTTTGCAGGCGTATCTCGATTTTGCATTTCCAGATCGAGGCAAAAGTCTAGATTCGACTAGGAGATTGTTGGACGAAATAGTTTCACTGAACCTTTCGTTGAAGGACATCGATCAAATGAAAAGTGAAGTACAAACGATCTTTCCCGAATTGGAAAAGAAGGTTGTAAAGGAAGGAAGGTGGGCACAAGTTGGGATAGCCAGGATGATTTTGGATCTGAAATCCGATGCCTATTGGAAAAAGCGGCCAAAGAGATGGAGTAATTTGAGTTGGGGACAAGTTGTTCTTACCGAGAGGAAACGAATAAAGGATGACGCGAAATAGGATGGGAATCGCACTGGCCACCAACAATGTATATCAATCACGCCGGCAGTGTTGATTTATTATTTATTTATTTGGATTGCCGGCGCGCTTGATATACTCGCGTTGCAAGCAATATTTCTGGATAGAGTAGACTACTAAAAACAAATATGAAAAGGACGATTCAACTAACATGCATTTTGACAATTCTGTGGACAGGGCAATTAATGGCCCAATCGACAAATGAATACCCACATTGTAACTGTGTTGAGAAAATAAGTGAACAATATCAGTTGACTTGTAACAACAATCAAATTGTTACGGGACAATACACTAGCGGACTGAAATCAGGAAAGTGGACGACTAAGACGGCAAAGGGTACTATAATTAACAGGTACACGTTTTTTTTGAACAGTTAAGACAATACAATTTTTCCTCCATCCAATTGTGAACGAAAATTCAGTGAGCTGAAAATAGGTATTGTCTGCTTAAATTGAGTGGTATGAATATGGGCGGTGCGTTGGCATTGAAAATCGAAAGGTGTGCATACGACCTTGCCTGCACGTAGGGCATGCATCTACGTCGTAATGCATGGTATCGAGAAGCTCCTGCTGCCAGGGAAGTTTTTCTTTTTTATAATCGGCACAACTATTTTCATTTGCTGCATTTTCAGATTCGGTTTCGCCCTGCTGGATAATATACCATAGTGGCGTATCTTCTGAAATCCTGGTGGGAGAATATGCATACAAATCAATTTTTTGAAGCTCATATTAATTTTTGATTTTGATGAGCAGCAAAGTTGCAAAATGCGTATTTTGGAAAGCGGAAACGTTCGGATGAAGTGCCTGCTATAAGAAGCGATAACTACCGAAGTTTTAGTTCAACACAATGTATACCCAATAGTGATCAGTGTTGAAAGAGTAAAGCGGAAAACGTAGATGATGCTGAACTTTGGATTGCATACTATACGTGACGGTAATACTTAAGGTAATTAATAAACTACACGTGAGCAAAAGCCGATTGAAGATTATCAGCATCGCGCTTATGTCAATATTGACGGCGCATGTACCTTGGTGCCTGTTGCAATACTATCAGACTCAACTTTCGATGGCAAGTCCTTTGATGCCTGACCATGTTATTCGACAATTTACACAACCATATCTTACGAATGCGGTTTTTACAGTTTTAGTGGTCATCTTTAGTTTGCCATTCTTTTTCAAATCTAACTATAAAATGACAATAGGAATTTGTATTGTAGCGATGCTGGTTGAACCGTTTCTCTGATCGTATTACCGTTAACATGAGCCGGAGGATGAACCTCCCCGTAAAAAAACAAAGCCCAATGAGCTGAACTTCATTGAGCTTTGCATTTACCCAGTGTTGGCCGATCACCGCTTTGATGCTTTTCCTATTTTCTTATAGGTAATTTGTTCTGGATTCATACCTAGTAGACAATTTAGTCAACAACTGTTGTACTTCCGGATTAAGCGCTTCTTTTTTAGATCGCTTTTTTAATCACAATGATTATCATTAAGATATGACATACAAATAAAAATACGAAGAAACTTAACCCTCACCCAAGGTATCGGGTCAACACCACATGCATCATTGCCTTTGATGTGCTGATTTGTTAACTTGTAATGCGGTTTGTAAGTGAGAAAGTGATTTGCCAATGGCGCAACGCTGCATAAACAAACCGTTGTGCGCAATGGGGATGGAAAGAATTCGGTTAACAAAATCGTGAGATCGATCTTAGACGATGAGAATTAAATTAATTCTTTTAGCGACACTACTGGCAGTTTCTCCAATAATTTCATTTGCAACGGACTACTATATAACAACGTCCGACCTAAATATAAGGACTGGGCCAGGGACAAAATATCACGTTTCCTTTACGTTACAGAAGGGTGACGAAGTTGAATTATTATCAAAAGAGGGTGACTGGTATAAGATAAAACACTTAGGACAGACGGGCTATGTAAGTTCAAAATACTTAAAATTTTACAGAACTGGATCCGAAACAAAATCAAATCGAGATTCAATTAGACGGATAGTGAACAACCTTCTTGTTGCAGCATATGTAGGCTTGACTCTTTTTATTGGTTTTATTATCTATGAAAAAGTCCGGGATCAAAGATTATTAAAAAGTGTAACGAACAAGTCTAGAGGCACAAAATCAGAAAGAGATTTAGTGCTAATGCTCATAAAATATGGCATATCAAAACAACATATTTTCCATGACCTGTATGTGGAAAAAGGGGAAGATGAATTTTCTCAGACTGATTTAGTCATTTTAACTAAAGTAGGTATTATCGTATTTGAAGTAAAAGATTATAGTGGTTGGATTTATGGAAACGGAAATCAATCACAATGGACTAAAGTATTGGCTTATGGAAAGCAAAAATATCTTTTTTATAATCCAATAAGGCAAAACAATACGCACATATCTGAATTAAGGAGACAACTCTATCAATTTGAGAACATACCATTTTATTCCGTTATAGTGTTTTTCGGTGACTGTGTTTTGAAGAATATCAATTTTGTGCCCAACGGAACATTTATTGTAAAGTCAAAAAGAGTTCTGGAAGCAGTGAGAAAAATTTTGAGGGACAATCAACCATATATTTATAGTAATGAGAACGAAATAATCTGGATTTTAAGAGAAGCTGTAACCAATGGAGGCAATCTTAAAAATCAGACTCATCATAGCGAAAACATCAAGGACATGCTCGGCACACATAGAATATTTGATTGAAAAGTGAACAAATTCGAATTTTAAAATTTTAGGTGAATGCCAGCATTGCACAACATTTTTGTCGACGTTGGATCACCGCCCGATTTTTTTCTGTAGGTGGTTTTATATGGGAGTATTACGTTCTTGTGTACATTGTAATCCGATTTAAATTGTTTGTTGTCGTGACGATACATGTAGCGATGAATAGTACCGTATTTGAGGGATCGAGATCATTTAAGGGAAGAACATAAGTGCACTCGCATTGATGAAAACTTTCATTGTGATGAACGATAAGGTAATCGGAAACAAAATTCCTGTAGATGTTTGTCGAAGCACATAACGAATGACCCAACAAAGACAATTAACATCCAAGATGGCTACTAAAAATAAAACAACCGAAACAGAAGTCAATGTTATTGATTTTAGAAACTCATTCGTTGACAATGAACAAAAGAAACAAGACAGCTTTCGCCTCATTGAACTCATGCGAGAATGGTCAGGTTTTGAATCCAAAATGTGGGGGCCGACAATAATAGGATTTGGGAGATATCATTATAAATACGCCAGTGGTCATGAAGGGGACGCTCCCCTGATTGGTTTTTCTCCGCGAAAAGCGGAATTCTCTCTTTATATTACTGCACCAGGTACTGACAATGAAAAGCTCCTTGACGAACTGGAAAAAGACAAGATGGGCAAAGCTTGCATTTATTTCAAAAAATTGTCTGACCTTAACCTCGAAGTATTGGAAAAACTTAGCAGGGCGACAATCAAATATTTAATTGGGAATTACGAATGAGCTTATGGAGATTTTGAATATAAGGCAGAACAAATTTACGGCCTCCCTGGTGAAAATAGTACTTCTAGTTACTTTATTAACTATTTGGGTGTCCTGTGATGCCAAGAAGGAAACTGAGTTCACTGCGGAGTCCCTCAATTTGAAAGGTGACATCAAACGTGTTATCGAACACACAGGCGACCGAACTTGGACCCTTGAGTTCAAGGATAATAGATTATTGTCTGTTAAAGAGGATATTTACGGTGCTAGTACCAGAAACATCTATCAACTTCAGTACGATGGTGGAAAACTAACACAGATATATAGTGGCGCAAACGTAGTAAGTCTTGAAGTATTTGCTAATAATTTCGCGATGCGACTCCCTTTATATGGGTATCACAATGCGGACTCTTTGGTAAGAAACGAGTTTGGCGATATCGTACAGGTTTTTTTTAAGGATGCTACACCGCATGAATATAGGTTACAGTATACCTACGATCAGTTTAACAATTGGATTTCAAGAGAACTCTTTATCGATCAAACGAATTCACCTAAAGAAAGGACTGATCGAACAATACTGTATTATCGTGAAGTGGGTCGCGAGGAGATCGCTGACTGGAGTGCCAGGCTAGACTCTATCTTCTGGGCGGCTAAGGGCAGAAACCAATTAGTAGCATCTATAGATCAGACTATTGAGAAGAATCATTCAAAACTAAAAGCGCTAGATAGCTACATAACCGAAAAGTATGACAGTGTTAAAGCAACGGAGAATGAAATAAAAATCTTGGTACACAAATTCGAAACGTCATATGGTGGAGAAAATCTTTCAGCGGAATTAAAGGTTATAAAAGATAAACTGACAATTCTTCGCGGAATTACGCTACGTGAAAGGTTCTTGTGGTATGAGGCAAGTTTATATATTCCCTTGTTGATCAACGGCAAAAAAAGCGTTAACGACTTGCAGGAACCTTTTACAGACAGGTATACACTCACCTATTCGTTAGAGCTTATTGATGCGATCAAGAAACTGGAAAAGGAATACATGCTGAAATCTATTAGGCCATGATGAAAGCTTTCTGGACTTGTTTTTCTCCAAACAATTCTAACAAACAAACTTTTAAACACAGGTTATTCTTGCAAGGTTTTTCCGGACCCCACTTATTCCGTACCTTCAAATATGCCCTACAACCACAGTCGACAGGTAACAAATATTCTTGCCCATTTTAAAGCGCAACAGAAATGCTGGCCTGAATTCCGGAGTGAACCGATTCAGAATCGAAAGACACGCCTTCGAAAGCTGCGCGATTGGATTCATCATAATCGCATTGCGATTCACGAAGCAATGTATTCTGATTTTAAAAAACCAGCCCTGGAAGTAGATGGCACTGAACTGTTTCATGTGCTTAATGAGATAAAACATGCACTGGCTCACCTGGATGATTGGGCACGACCAAAAGCGGTGAAGACTCCCATCACCATGCTGGGCACGACTGCTTCTGTTCATGCGGAGCCAAAGGGTATTTGTCTCATCATCTCCCCCTGGAATTATCCTTTTAGTCTGGCCGTTGGTCCGCTTGTTTCGGCGTTGGCCGCAGGCAACACCGCCATACTTAAACCATCTGAGCTAACACCAAATGTATCAGCTTTACTCGAACGAATGATAACCGCGCTTTATCCAGCGGATGAAGTTGTTGTAATCAACGGTGATGCTGCCGTTGCTGCGGAGTTGATCCAATTACCTTTCGATCATATTTTCTTTACAGGTAGCCCACGCGTTGGCAAGTTGGTGATGAAGGCAGCTGCAGAAAATCTTACTTCGGTTACACTGGAGTTAGGGGGAAAGTCGCCGGCGATTGTAACAGCAAAAACTGATTTGAAAGAAGCGGCAAAACGAATTGCCGTGGCGAAGTTTATTAACAACGGGCAAACCTGTATAGCACCAGATTATATCCTCGCAGAGCAATCAATAATCTCTGATCTAACGAACGCATTACGTGAGCAGGTCGATAATCTTTTTGCCGACAATGGTCCGCTTGAGAACTCCCAAAGTTATGCGCGCATTGTAAATGAGCACCATTATAATCGGATCCAGAAACTTGTTGATGACGCGGTTAGCCGTGGCGCGAAGGTTTCCAGGAATGGTCCGTCGAACAGCGCGGAAAGGTTTATGCATCCGGTGATTATGACGGATGTTCCAAACGATGCGTTGATTTTGGAGGAGGAAATATTCGGTCCCGTATTACCGGTAGTAGCCTATTCCAATATTAATGACACTGTGGCGTACATAAACAAGCATCCTAAACCCCTGGCGCTATACATTTTTGGCGCTGACCAAGCCGAAGAAAAATTACTACTCCATAATACATCTGCCGGTGGTGTGTGTATAAATGACTGCGCAATTCATTTTTTGAATCATAATCTTCCCTTTGGCGGCGTAAATAACAGCGGTATCGGTAAATCGCATGGTTTTTATGGATTTCTTGCGTTTTCCAATGAGAAGTCCGTGCTAAAACAGAAAAGTGGATTTACTTCGGTGCAGCCGTTCTATCCACCGTATAACCAGGCAACTAAACGACTAATGGATTGGTTTTTGAAGTTATTTTGAAACCTGCCGGGATGTAACAAATTCTGCCGATTGGTGAAAAAAACAAACCATTGGGTTTACTAATTTTAGCGGAATTTTGTTGGCATCGAATTGAAACAGATTCAATGAATTATTAATTAACATGCTATGAAAAAAACCATGAAATGGGTGCTGATTGCTTTTGGGGGATTATTTGTCCTGCTTCTGCTTGCAGCGTTTATACTGCCCATCATTTTTAAAGATGATATAAAAGCGGCCATTGATAAAGAGTTGGCAAAATCGGTTAATGCCGACGTATTGTTTGATGTTGATCAGTTTAATGTATCGCTTTTTAAAAATTTTCCGAACATAACAGCTACAATGGGCGACCTCGGTGTTATCAACCGGGCACCGTTTGAAGGTGAAGTCCTTTTTGCTACAGAGAAATTCCAGGTCGACGTGAACCTGGGTGATATTTTGTTTGGTGATCAGCTTCGTGTAAAAGGAATATCGCTGATTCGTCCGGTCATTAAGATCAAGGTTACAAAAGATGGCAAAGCCAATTATGACATCGCAATTCCATCCGCCGATACAACGACTACCGAAGAATCCGGCGAATTTTCATTTGGAATTGATCACTGGGAACTTGTAGACGCAGATGTAACATACGATGATCAGTCACTACCATACCAGCTTTTCATCAAGGGACTGAATCACACAGGAAGTGGTGATTTTACACAAGATGTCTTTGATATGACGACACATACCACCGCGGATACCATAACAACAGCCTTTGATGGTGTGGAATACCTTACGGATAAACGCGCTGAGATTGATGCAACGATTACGATAAGTGAAGACTATTCGCGTTACGCCTTCAAAGAAAATACGGTGAAGGTGAATGATTTTACAATGAGCTTTGACGGATGGTTTAAGATGAATGAAAATGATTTCGGCATGGATATCAAATTCAAAAGTCCTGAAAATACTTTCAAGAGTTTGCTCTCGCTTGTACCAGGGATGTACTCAAAAGATTTTGAAAAAATTAAAACGTCCGGAGACCTTGCGTTCAACGGGTTTGTAAAAGGAACTTACAGTGAGAACCAAATGCCGGCTTTCAATCTGAACCTGAAAGTTGCCGACGCCATGTTCAAGTATCCTGATTTACCTACTGCAATTAACAACATAAATGTAGACTTGCTGGTGGATAATAAAGATGGCGTTATTGACAACACGACTATTGACTTAAAAAAACTCCATCTCGATTTCGGTTCCAATCCGGTAGATGCAAAAGCATTGATCACAAAACTTTATCCTACCAATGTGGATGCGGTGCTGAATGCGAAACTTAACCTCGGCGAATTAAGTAAAATGTTCCCGATGGAAGGATTGAATATGAAAGGAAATTACGCCATAAGTTTAAAGGCGAATGGCGTATATGATAGCTTGAAAAAAACCATTCCCGCCATTGATGCCGATATGAGTTTGGCCAATGGGTATGTGAAGTCTTCTGACTTTCCAATTCCAATGGAAGACATGCATTTTACTTCCAACATTAAAAATACTTCCGGTAAAATGGCTGAGACGGTTATTCGTGTAACGGATTTCGCGATGTTGATGGAGGATGAAAGATTCCAGGCTGATCTGTTGTTGCAAAATCTGGATGATTACACATGGGATCTTAAAGCCAATGGTGGTATCGACCTGGAAAAGATCACAAAGATATTCCCAATGGAAGGCATGACACTGGCAGGTAAAGTCAAGGCGAATATCCAGACAAAAGGAAAATATTCTGATGTGCAAGCCGAAAAGTATGATCGTTTGCCAACATCCGGTACGGCATCTTTAAAAGATTTCAAATACATAACAAAAGACCTTCCTGCCGTTTCACTTTCAACCGCATCCATGGTTTTTGATCCAAGAAAAATCGAAGTCAAAGATGTGAATGGAACAATTGGCAAAAGTGATTTCAAGGTGGATGGTGCTATCCTGAATTATATCGGGTATGTGTTCGGCGATCAGACCATTAAGGGCGATGTAAACTTTAGTTCCAACTTTCTTGATCTCAACGAATTCATGACAGACAGTGAAGAACCCGCCACGACAGACACGACATCTTACGGCGTTATTCCGATTCCTGATAATATAGACTTCGTATTATCTGCCGATGTAAAAAAGGTTGCCATGATGGATTTTAACATCACCAATGCAAAGGGAGACGTAATCATTAAAAATGGGGTTGCTAACCTCAGTGGTCTTCGTTTCAATATGCTGGGTGGTGCATTTGGATTAACGGGAACATATAATACCAAGGATGTACAACATCCGAAATATGATATGAAACTCAGTATTGAAAATGTATCCATACAACAGGCTGCAAGTGCTTCTTCCCTTGTACAGACCTATGCACCGATAGCGGGATTGGTGAACGGGAAATTTTCGACAGACTTTAAAATCAGCGGCGAGTTGTTGCAGGACATGTCTCCGAATCTTAATACGGTTAGCGGTGCAGGATTGGTTAAAATTGCTCAGGCTGCAGTGAAAGATTCGAAACTGGTTTCCGGAATTACCTCGTTAACAAAACTTGACGACACTGATCAGGTAACGCTTAAAGATGTGTTAATGTCAGCATCGATTGATAATGGCCGGCTTAGCGTAAAACCTTTTGACGCGCAGATCGGAAGTTATAAAAGTACAATCGCAGGAAGCACAGGCATCGATGGTAGCCTGGATTATACGGTAAAGATGGATGTACCTGCAGGTAAACTTGGAACACAATTTAACAATTTGATCGCTTCCGCTACCGGAGCGAAGAGTGACCCGAATTCTACCATCCCGATTACCCTCGGCATTGGCGGAAATTATGCCAATCCAAAACCTACGTTGATCACGACAGAACAAAAAGAACAGGTTAAGGAAGCGGTAACCGAAAAAGCCAAAGAAGAAGGAACGAAGGCTATTCAGGATGCGGTAAAAGGAACGAAAGCTGAAGACGTGGTAAACAAGATTCTTGGTAACCCCAAGTCAGCTACAGACACTACGAAAACAGATACCACAAAAACGACAACAAGTTCACCGAAGGAGATTGAAAAAGCGAGAGATGCCATTAAAGGCTTGTTGAAAAAGAAAAAATAAAGGAGATTCACGTTGATAAAAAAAGACCAGCTTAATGTTGGTCTTTTTTTATTCAAGGACAATAAGTTCAATATCAGGAATGTAAAGGTTAAAGAAACCTTTTCCACCTTCCACGTTGGTGGGATAATTTATGGGCTCACTTAAGTATTCTACAAAACTGAAACGGTTATCGAGCCGAAGCTTAACGAAATCGTAGTAGGCTTTGTCGATATTGCTCAGGTACACAGCAATGGTATCACCTTTCTCAAATTCCCGCCTAAACACAAGAAAGCTTTCGGCATAGTATTCATCGGTAAAATCATTGTCATCCAGCAAACGCGAATAGCCTGAAGGATTTAGCAAGTCTTCCTGTAACTCATCCCATTCAACCTCGGTTGCATTGACCATGTAATAGTTTTTTTCCGGCAGATCCTTAAACATATAATCCACTTGCGCCAGCGTGTCATCAAACCCATCAAAATAGAGGTAAGCGTTCACGTCTTCAAAAGTAACACCGGGTTTCACCGTAGTGGTTGCTGTTACTTTGCCTAGTGAAGTGCTGTTTACGTTTAATGTATATTCAGCACCTGGTTCTAAGGGAATAAATACACCACCGTAAAGGCCATATCCTATTGAAACAAGCGTATCTGTTTGTGTCGGTCCGGTGACGGTTACGAGGGCATCGTCCACAGCGATCTGACGAAGCACTTCCTGCGGATCACTGTCTTCACTTGCTTCGAGCGCACCAAATGATTTTGTCAACATGACCAGGAGTGTTTGATCAGGAATGATTTGCGACGATACCACAATTTGTGGTTTTATGCTTTTAATGCCTTTGACCTCAAGTGGATCAGGTAAACATGAACTAACCAATAGGCTACACGCCACACCAAGGAACCAAACTGAAATAAATTTATAATTGTATCGTGCCCGCATACCTATAACTTAAATCCATAACTGATGAAAGGAAGTAATCCAAATAACCCCGGTTGTACATAACGAAGGGAACCATCTGCTTCGTCCTGTTCGATATTAATGCCCACCGGGTTCGCCCTGTTATAAACATTATAGACACCGGCAAACCAGTGCCAGCGAAATTTCTTTTCTGGCTTGCTTCTGAATTTCAAACCCAAATCAAGTCGATGACTGTTCGCCAGCTTTACAGCATTGATTTCGGAATAAACGGGGATTAGGTTAACACCAGTGAAGGTTGGCGCAATCAGGGCATACTGGCCAATGATTGGTGTGAATCTGGCACCGGAAATAAATTCCCAAACCAACGAAGCAGACCATCTTTGATTAATGGCGTATTGTAATACTACAGCGCCGTTGTGCCTGCGATCATAACGCGCGGGAAACCAGTCACCGCCAATGATTTCATTGAATTGACGATCTGTCTTGGAGAGCGTGTAGCTTATCCACCCTGTTAACTTTCCCGTTTCTTTCCGGAGTAAAAACTCCAAACCATAAGAACGCCCTTTTCCCTGGATAAGCTGGTCATCAAAGTCGGTATTGAGAAATAAGTTTGTTCCTTCTTTGTAACCAATCAATGAACGCATGGTTTTAAAGTAACCTTCAACACTCAGGTAGATGCCTTGGTCTTTAAAATTCCGTTGCCACGCCAGGGCTACCTGGTGAGACGATTGCGGTTTAATGCTATCGGTAACCGGATACCAGATATCAGTAGGTGAACTTACTGCTGAGTTAGAAATGCGGTGTATATACTGAACCATCCGCGAATAGCTCATTTTGATCGCTTCGTCATCGTTTAATGCATAGCGAACAGAAAACCGTGGCTCTGGATAAAAATATGTTTTCCTGTTGACAAAAGCGGATGAAGCCCGTACCCCTGCGGCGATGCGCCACGCATCAAAGGGTGACCATTCGTATTGAATCAGAGCAGACATTTCGTTGGTAATCCTGCCGGATGAGGAACTGCTCTCCACCCATTCAGCCACTACACCCGTAGTGTTAATAATATTGGGACTTACGGCATGGCGGGTCCAGTCCACACCGGTTTTAAATACACCTTGATGTGGCAAAGAATCTTTTTCGAAAATGATTTTTGCACCATAGTCTTCAATGTTCGACATGGCAATAAGTTTGTTTTCTTCGAATGAGTTTTCAATGTCATACTGATAACTGGTACGAAAAAGAGAAACGTAGCTATTCCAGTTGTTGCTGCCATAACGGGTCCAACGGAGTGACTGGCTGTTGTTACCGGATTCAAACCTGGTGAGAAATCCGTCGCCATCATTGTTTCCATCACGAAATAGATTGAGTACATCTTCGCCGGCATAATAACTTAATTCGATTTGATCTCGTCGCGAAGGTTTAAGGATCAACTTACCATTTAGATCATAAAAAAAGTAAGGCAATTCTTCGCCCAGCGTTTTGACTACCTGAC
>Ga0196965_1000449_pt1 | contig 24640 bp, 25 predicted proteins | sample S1_20metaG_FD_148668 | JGI IMG/M metagenome (GOLD analysis project Ga0196965, IMG submission 148668) | Soil microbial communities from Anza Borrego desert, Southern California, United States - S1_20 | ecosystem: Environmental > Terrestrial > Soil > Desert | place: USA: California | collected... | reverse complement strand
CCGATCGTAATCGATCATACCTTTTTGATGAAGAAACTGTATCGCCGCTTTTATTTGCGGAAGATCATTGCCTGTTGGAGAAAGGTCGTTCGAATAAAATTCAGTGACTCCATTCCGGATAGCGTAAGACGCCACAAGTGCCAACGCGTGAAAGTTCAGTCCCTGGCCGCCGAGTAACCGGTAGTCTTCGGCGTCATAGTAATCAACCGACTCGATGATCATTGGCACTGTCGCCCGGCCTCCATCAGTTAAAATGTCGAGACTATCGATTCCGAGATTCCAGCGAATGATGTCAGCGGAAAAATCTACATTGAAAAAAGACGACGCATAAGGTGTATTCTTCATTTCGCCTTTTTCCTTTCGCAAGACCAACTGCTGAACCGAATCGCCATCAAAAGAATATCTCATCCGGATGGCAGGATGTTGAAGAGAATCATTTCCCTGAAAAATCTTCACACTGGCACGATCAGAGTTAATCTCATTCTCTCCAAACTTAAAACCGTTTGAGATCGCCTTGAACTTCGGCAATCCGTCTCTTGAAACTTCGATCATTGCAGCTTCACCACTCACCGACTCACTCGAAATTTTGTCTCCGGTCAAACTGAATCCCCCGCGGTACTCAACGTTTTTATCTCCGGCAATTGTTATATCGAGGTCGCTTTGGTAAGATTTGAATCTTGGATATGTTGATGGTTCCCCTTCGCGGCGAGGAAGAGACTTAAATTCAAAGTTACCAGGGATAAATCCAGGCGTCTTGCCAACGTAGGTCAACTTTACAAGGTCTGCACTCAAAATCGGTTTTGTGATATCGAAAAAATAATCACCGAACGTGCAGTAGGCAGAGTCCGCGGCCAGCCCTGCAGCCGACCAGTCAAACGATCCTCCGTTACCGACAAAGACGTTATCTGCAAGAGAAACTGTACCTTTCGTATCACGAAGAAAAACAGAATCATACCGGGTCGCAAAATTCAGCGACACTTTTGAAAACGAGATCACCGGTCCAAATACTTCGGGAGGTGGTGGTGGCGTCATCCACATGGGGAGAACTTCCTGCTCCGGATATTCCTCGTCGTACCCATCCTGTTCTTCTTCCTCTTCATAAGGATCATCGTACGGATCTTCTTCTTCGAGTGGCGCCTCCTCAATTGCTATAGGTATCGATTCAAGATAATCGAACTTGTATTCGGCCTCTACTGCGTAAAGTCTAAAGGCGTTTTCGGTGTGAAGCTTATGGTCTTCCAGAAAGCCGCGCGTGTTTGCGAAAAAATTATTCGCCTTTGCTGCCGGTAGATCTTCGATCACCTTCCGTGAAACAGCTAACAGAGAGGAAAAGGTGCCTCCAGGCATCTTTTCAATATTAACAGCATTCACAACTGCGCCGAGATAGTTGATTATATGCGGCTTTATCGGATACCGCTTCTTCTTCATGTTACGAATCTGCGATCGCACCTCAAGTTGCTGATCACTTGACAAGTTTGACCATAAGGCGGCAATGCCGGACCCAATCACAGAAGCATCGAGATTCTTTGTGTTCTCAAGCGCAATCCGAACACTATCTGGAAAACTTAACGCAACCGGGGGATTGCTGCTCGGCTGCGCAGCGACAGTAAGCGAGAAGGCAAAAAGCAGTACCGTATAGACAAGAGACTTTCTCACAATATAAACGATGAAGGTCGCAAAAAACGCTCAATTTAACCAATTACATGCTGTAACGAAGATCCCGAGACGTTCGTATTATCATCACGGATTTCTAAATCTGTTAATCAGGTAAATAACGATTGACAAAAATATGCTCACAAGTATGCTCGTCGTAATCGGTGCGTAGAGTTTGAAATTTCCTTTTTCAACTGTTACATCTCCGGGCAACCGGCCTATCCATGGCATGCGATGCCCCAGTTGAATGAGTAGGCCTGCTATAACCAGCACAATACCGATTGTAATCAGAATTTTACTCATAATTTCGTCTTTATTCGCATATGTCTTTAAACAAGGGAAAATTGTATTTGATTCCAAATGTTATCGCCGAAGGAGATCCGATGCTTTTCATCCCGGCACAGGTCACAACAATCCTTCCGGACATTTCGCATTTTCTAACGGAGAATGTCCGAACCGCTCGACGCTTTCTCAGCAGCCTCAAAATCTTTCCTTCAATCGAATCATTGTCATTTGAAGTTCTCGACAAAAATACTGCTGCGAAAGACATCCCATCACTGCTAAAGCCGTTGCTTGATGGTCATCACGTAGGTGTCATTTCAGAATCCGGGTGTCCAGGAATTGCAGACCCGGGCGCAGCGGCCGCGCGTTATTGTCACGATCATGGCTTTAAAGTTGTTCCATTGGTTGGACCTTCCTCTATCCTCATGGCGCTGATGGCCTCCGGGCTCGACGGGCAGCGATTTGCTTTCAACGGCTATCTGCCCATAGAAAAAAGAGAGCTCCGTGATGCCATTCGCAATTATGAAACCGATTCCAGGAAAAAGATCCAGACCCAAATTTTTATCGAGACCCCCTACCGGAACAATCAGGTGTTGGAAATGCTCACACAGACCTTAGCGCCATTGACACGATTAACCATCGCAGTTGACATTACCGGTAAAGACGAATACATCCACACCAGAAGCATTTCAGAATGGCAGAAGCACCTTCCAACATTGCCCAAACTGCCAGCGGTATATTTATTCCTAGCCAGCTGATAAAACATTTTTTCCTTTTCGCGATTCGGCTAAATTTGCGCCACTAAATTTACCGCACTATGCCTCATTTGTTTACCTCGGAGTCGGTTTCAGAAGGACATCCGGATAAAGTTGCCGATCAGATTTCGGACGCCCTTATCGATTATTTTCTTGCTTATGACCCAAGCTCGAAAGTAGCATGTGAAACACTGGTCACCACCGGGCAGGTTGTGCTTGCGGGTGAGGTGAAGTCTGAAGCTTACCTGGATGTTCAGGACATTGCGCGTGAAGTAATTCGCAAAATCGGATACACAAAAAGTGAATACATGTTCGAGGCAAACTCATGCGGTATTCTCTCTGCCATCCATGAGCAATCTCCTGACATTAATCAGGGAGTAGAGCGAAAGAAAAAGGAGGATCAGGGTGCTGGAGATCAGGGAATGATGTTTGGTTATGCAACAAATGAGACCGACAACTTTATGCCGCTTCCGCTTGAGCTGGCACATTCACTCTTGCGTGAGCTGTCGACAATCCGCAGAGAGGGTAAAGTGATGAAGTACCTTCGACCTGATGCGAAATCTCAGGTGACGATTGAATATAGCGACGATAACAAACCACAGCGTGTTGACACCATCGTTATTTCCACGCAGCACGATGATTTTGCGAAAGACGCTGCCATGTTAAAGCAGATTCGCGAAGATGTTATCAATATTGTTGTTCCGCGTGTCAAAAAAAGGCTTCCTAAGCGCGTTCAAAAACTATTCGGAAACGATATTAAGTACCACGTGAACCCTACTGGCAAATTTGTCATTGGCGGCCCTCATGGTGATACCGGCTTAACCGGACGTAAGATCATTGTTGATACCTATGGTGGAAAGGGAGCTCACGGTGGGGGCGCTTTTTCGGGTAAAGATCCTTCAAAGGTTGACCGTTCAGCAGCTTACGCAACGCGTCACATTGCCAAAAATATGGTTGCTGCAGGCTTGTGCGAAGAGGTTCTGGTGCAGGTTGCTTACGCGATCGGCGTGGCAAAACCGGTTGGTCTTTATGTCAACACCTATGGAACTGCAAAGGTTAATATGAACGATGGCGATATAGCGAAAAAGATAGAAAAGATCTTCGATATGCGCCCGTATTTCATTGAAGAAAGATTCAGCTTACGTACGCCTATTTATGCCGAGACCGCAGCTTATGGACACATGGGCCGCGAACCCAAAATTGTTGAGAAAGTATTCAACAAAGGAAAAGCATCTGAGAAGAGGGTTAAGGTTGAGCTTTTCCCTTGGGAGAAACTGGATTATGTAGATAAGGTGAAAAAAGCGTTTAGCTTATAAAGAGAAAGGCTCCCTGTGGAGCCTTTCTTATTTACATCCGTCCATTCTGGACTTTATTCTTAAACTTTGTAAGTTGAATTCGCAGTGCATCTGCAGCCAGATCGGTTGCAGCTTCAAATGACTTCGCCTTTTCAATAGCAAAAAGCTGAGATCCCGGAACGTTTAGTTTTATTTCAACGGTTTTGTTTTCCACTCCCTCATTGTTTAGTCGGAGGAAGACCTCGCCATCCACCAGTCTGTCGTAAAATGTTTCCAGCTTATCAACTTTCTTCTGAATGAAATCGATAAGCTTAACGTCAGCATCAAAGTGGATTGAATGAACTTGCAGCTTCATAAGAGATTAATTTTTAAATGTTGAACATAAAACTCGCCGGGAATTTAAAGGCCCCACGGCGGCCCGCTTTAAGTACAGTTACATCATAGGCGTCATGCTTTTGGGTGCGCTTGTTCAAATATCTTCTTAAGTTTTTCCATCGAATTGTGCGTGTACACCTGCGTTGCAGCAAGGCTTGTATGGCCCAGCAAATCCTTCACGGCATTGATCTCCGCCCCTTTGTTTAGAAGATGAGTTGCGTATGTATGACGCAAAACATGTGGACTTTTTTTCTCTGACACGGTAATGCCCGACAGATATTTCTTCACAATTCTTGACACCAGAGCAGGATAACATGGTGTGCCTTTAAGCGTGACGAAAAGATGTGAAGAATCTGCTGCAACTTCGTTTCTTTTTAATTGAATGTACTTTCTGATTTCGGGAGTGAGCGTTTTTGGAAATGGAATGATGCGCTCCTTATTGCGCTTTCCTAAGACTTTAATCGTATTATTTCGAAAATCTATTTTGTACTCCTGCAGGCCTATTAGTTCTGACAATCGAATGCCCGTTGCATAAAACATCTCTATCATAAGCCTGTCCCTCACGCCCTCAAATGTTTGTTCAAAAACATTGGCATCAAGCAATGCCACCATTTCTGTTTCTTTTATAAACGAGGGCAACCGCTTGCTGGTTTTCAGAATTCTCACCTTGCGCATAGGATCCTTCGTTGTGAACTCCTGACGAAGCAAAAACTTATAGAAGCTTCTCAAACAGGCTATTTTCCTGTTAATTGAACGGTTGTTGATTTTTGCTTCTGCAAGCGAAATGATCCACGATCTGATCATCCCATGATCCGCAAGACCGGGCTGCGCTAATTCAAATGATTGCTTGAGAAAATCAGAAAACTGCCTCAGGTCGGTTTCATAAGCAGTTACTGTATTGCTGCTGACCCTTTTTTCAAACTGAAGGTATTTAAGAAAGGCTTCTGTCATGCACTACGCTTTCCCGTCACGTAGTACTAATGTAAATAAAAAATCCATGCTGGTCGAGAAACCCGCATGGATCTTAATCAGATTTTCATTGTATTAATACAAAGCGTCGGAGGCAATAACTTAGCTATTAGCCAGGTTTTTTTGCGTTTCTCTGTAAGCTGCTTTGATTATTTCATTCCTACGTCTAACTGAAGGCTTTTCGTATGAAGTTCTCGCACGTAATTCCTTCAAAACACCTGTCTTTTCAAACTTCTTTTTGAAACGCTTCAATGCCTTGTCGATTGACTCGTTCTCTTTAACGTTAACGATGATCATATTTTTACTTTAGGGCTGCAAATATAGGATTTTCTAAAAAAAGTACAAACCTATTTCAGAATTGCTCTGGAAATAACGAGTTTCTGGATTTCAGAAGTTCCTTCTCCAATCGTACAAAGCTTTGCGTCACGGTAGAACTTTTCGGCAGGGAAATCTTTTGTATATCCATAGCCGCCGAAAATCTGAACACCCTCATTTGCTATGTCGACAGCAATTTCTGATGCATATAATTTTGCCATTGCCGATTCCTTATTCACTTCCTTACCCTGATTTTTCAACGCACCTGCTCTGAAAGTCAGCAGTTTAGCAGCCTCAATTTTAGTAGCCATCTCGGCAAGCTTAAAAGAAATCCCTTGGAAATTGGCAATCGGCTGATTGAACTGATGGCGCTCTTTTGAATACTTCAGCGCAGCTTCATATGCTCCAACCGCGATGCCCAAGCTCAAAGCAGCAATAGAAATACGACCGCCATCAAGAATTTTCAACGCCTGTATAAAGCCGTCTCCTTCTTTTCCCAAAATTTGGGATTTGTGAACACGGCAATCAGAGAAGATCAGCTCTGCCGTTTCTGAAGCGCGCATACCGAGCTTATTTTCTTTTTTACCGGCTGAAAATCCAGGTGTTCCCTGCTCCACGATAAATGCGCTCATTCCGTGAGAATCTCCAGGCTCGCCAGTTCTTACCATTACAACTGCCACATTGCCCGAACGCGCGTGTGTGATAAAGTTCTTAGCGCCATTCAATATATAATAGTCACCATCCTTTTTTGCCACCGTCTTCATATTCCCGGCATCCGAACCTGTGTTTGGCTCGGTAAGTCCCCACGCTCCGATCCATTCTCCGGTAGCAAGTTTGGGTAAATATTTCTGCTTTTGATCTTCCGTGCCGAACATCAGAATATGGTTAGTACAAAGCGAATTGTGCGCCGCCATTGAAAGACCAATTGAGCCATCGACTCTAGACAATTCAACGATAGCGGTGATGTATTCCATGTAGCCAAGGCCTGCTCCTCCATATTCTTCCGGAACCAGAACGCCCATTAAACCAAGTCCGCCCATCTCATGGAATAGCTGAACAGGAAACTCCTGACTTTCATCCCAATCCATCATATTGGGAACAATTTCGCGCGCGGCGAAGTCGCGCACCATCTGGGCGATCATTTTCTGATTTTCTGATTCCTCCAGGTTCATCACATGGTTTTTTTCGAGCAACATTTCCATAAGGGTGGGTTTGATTTTTTATTGGATTGCAATTATACGCCAATTTTTATTCCTAACAAACGGATGTTAGGCCTGAGCCCCCGATTTGGGATGGAACAGGATTTTATAGCCGGTCGTATATGATTTGCTCAAAGAACATCATTTAAAAAAGTCATAACTTTACCCTTTAATTTTTTATGAAAATCGCTGTTGTTGGAACTGGCTACGTTGGCCTTGTAACGGGGACCTGTTTTGCAGAAACCGGTAATGTTGTTACCTGTATAGATATTGATCCTGAAAAAGTGAAAAAGCTCCGCGGGGGACAAATAACCATATACGAACCTGGCCTCGAACAATTATTCGAACGAAATGTGAAACAGGAACGACTCCATTTCACAACAGATTTGCGCGAGGGCATCGAGGATGCAAAAATTATTTTCCTGGCCCTGCCAACCCCTCCCGGCGAAGACGGATCTGCCGATTTAAAGTATATTTTGAAAGTAGCTGATGATCTTGGCCCGCTCTTATCCGACTACACCGTCATCGTCGACAAAAGCACAGTGCCCGTAGGAACAGCTGATAAAGTCCAAAAGAGGATTGCGAGAAATGCGAATGTCGAATTTGACGTTGTGTCCAACCCGGAATTCCTTCGCGAAGGAGTGGCAGTTGAAGACTTTATGAAACCGGAGCGGGTGGTTATCGGCACGACATCTCCGCGGGCAAGAAAAATTATGGAAACACTCTATGCGCCATACGTCCGACAGGGGAATCCTTTGGTATTCATGGACGAACGTTCCGCCGAACTGACTAAATACGCCGCAAATTCATTCCTGGCGACAAAAATTTCTTTCATGAATGAAATTGCGAACCTCTGCGAGCTGGTTGGTGCCGATGTCGATGCGGTGCGAAAAGGCATTGGGACAGACAGCCGTATTGGCAAACGCTTTCTTTTCCCAGGTATCGGTTATGGTGGTAGCTGCTTCCCAAAAGATGTTCAAGCACTAGCTAAGTCAGCCGAAGATGCGAATTACGACTTCCGAATTCTTCGTGCCGTGATGGATGTTAACGCGTTTCAGAAAACTAAATTGATCGACAGGATTCGCGAGCATTTCAATGGAAATCTTGAAGGTAAAACGATTGCCGTTTGGGGGTTGTCATTTAAGCCACACACCGACGACATTCGCGAGGCGCCAGCGCTTGAGAATATTGACGAACTGATCTCGCTTGGCGCGACAATCAAGGCACATGACCCCGAGGCAATGGGCAACGTGAAACGCATTTTCGGAAACAAAGTTGCTTTCTGTGAAAATCCATATTCATGCGCTGAAGGAGCGGACGCTATTTTCATCGCAACGGAATGGCCTGAGTTCCGCACTCCGGATTTCGAACGTCTGAATAATGCCTTGAAATCGAAAGTTATTTTTGATGGCAGAAACGTTTACGAGCTCGAAATGATGAAGGAACAGGGGTACACTTATTATAGCATTGGCCGCGAAGCCGTTCTCGTGAACAGGGAGGTGATACATGGCTAAAGAAAGGGTTCTAATAACGGGAGGCGCCGGCTTTATCGGGTCACACTTGTGCGATCGTTTCGTAAACGAAGGTTTCCAGGTGATAGCCATGGATAACCTGATCACAGGCGACTTGCGGAACATTGAACATCTATTCAAGCATCCTGATTTCGAGTTTTATAATCATGATGTTTCGTCCTTCGTTCATGTACCGGGTAACCTGAAGTATATTCTTCACTTTGCTTCACCCGCCAGCCCGATCGATTATTTGAAAATCCCGATCCAGACACTGAAGGTAGGATCGCTGGGTACACATAATCTGTTGGGACTTGCGCGCGCAAAGAAAGCGCGCATTCTCGTTGCTTCAACATCTGAAGTTTATGGTGATCCCCTGGTGCATCCGCAAACCGAAGAATACTATGGCAACGTAAATCCAATCGGGCCACGTGGCGTTTACGACGAAGCAAAACGTTTCCAGGAGGCCATCACCATGGCCTACCACACGTATCACAATGTTGACACGCGCATCATCAGGATATTTAATACTTACGGCCCGCGCATGCGACTTAATGACGGACGTGTACTCCCGGCATTTATAGGACAAGCATTGAGAGGTGAAGACCTTACCGTCTTCGGCGACGGTTCACAAACCCGGTCTTTTTGTTACATCGATGATCAGGTGGAGGGCATTTTCAGGCTGCTGTTCTCAGATTACAATTTACCCGTTAATGTTGGCAACCCGGATGAAATAACGATCTGGGAGTTTGCCGAAGAAATCGTAAAACTCACCGGCACAACGCAGAAAATCATCACGCATCCGCTGCCGAAAGATGACCCAAAGCAACGACGCCCCGACATTACGAAGGCGAAGATGATCCTCGGATGGGAACCAAAAGTCGCGCGGAAAGATGGTTTGAAAATTACCTACGATTACTTCAAGTCATTGCCGAATGAAGTGCTGTATGAGCGCGAGCATAAGAGTTTTGATAAATACATTCGTTAATTTCACCCCCACTTATGGCCTCAAAAAAAATACTTATTACCGGTGGCGCCGGCTTCATCGGCTCACACGTGGTCAGACTTTTTGTTAACAAATACTCTGATTACACAATCATCAATCTCGATAAGCTGACTTACGCTGGCAACCTTGAAAATCTCACGGACATTGAAGAAAAATCAAACTATGTTTTTCAGAAAGGCGACATTCTCGACCTCGCCTTCGTGCAGGATATCTTCACGACGCATCAGATCGATGGCGTTATTCACCTGGCAGCTGAGTCGCATGTCGATCGTTCGCTGAGCAATCCGGCTGAGTTTGCCTATACAAATGTTATCGGAACGATCAACTTGCTGAGTACCGCCATGAATGCATGGAAGGGTGATTTCGAAAACAAGATGTTTTATCACATTTCGACTGACGAAGTTTACGGCTCAGCTTCCGAAGGAAGTTTCTTTACCGAAAAAACACACATTGATCCGCACTCGCCGTACTCAGCGTCAAAGGCAAGCAGCGACCATTTTGTTCATTCCTTCAACAATAGCTTTGGGTTTCCGACGCTCATTAGCCGTTGCTCCAACAACTACGGACCATATCATTTCCCTGAAAAGCTGATCCCGCTGATGATCAACAATCTTCTGAACAGCAAACCGCTACCGGTTTATGGAAAAGGGGAAAACGTACGGGATTGGTTGTTCGTGGAAGACCATGCGACTGCGATCGACACTATTTTCCATAAAGGAAAAGCCGGCGAAGTGTACAACATCGGTGGAAACAATGAATGGCGTAACATTGACCTGGTGCATTTACTCTGCAAAATCATGGATGCGAAATTAAACCGCGACCAGGGCTTCTGTGAATCATTGATTACTTACGTAAAAGACAGACCAGGGCATGATCTGCGATATGCGATTGATGCAACCAAACTTAAAACTGAGCTTGGGTGGACCCCTTCTGTAACGTTCGAGGTAGGTCTTGAAAAGACCGTTGACTGGTACCTTGCAAACCAGCAATGGCTCAAAAATGTCACAACCGGAAACTACAGGCAGTACTACGAAAAAATGTATACGGGAAGATAAAACATGAAAGGAATTATTCTGGCTGGCGGATCCGGCACACGACTCTATCCGCTGACGTTAGCTGTAAGCAAGCAGCTGATGCCGCTCTATGATAAACCGATGATTTACTATCCACTGTCGGTGTTAATGATGGCAGGGATCAATGAGATCCTGATCATCTCAACACCGCATGACATGCCGATGTTTCAGAAACTTCTCGGCGATGGAAAAAGTCTTGGCTGTAGATTCAGCTACGAAGTACAACCGAAACCTGAAGGACTCGCGCAGGCTTTTATCATTGGAGAAAAATTCGTTGGCAAAGACAAAGTAGCGCTTATACTGGGAGATAACATTTTCTATGGATCAGGATTAAGAGAACTCCTCCAAAATAATGTCGACCCGGATGGCGGTGTTGTGTTTGCCTATCACGTCACAGACCCAGAACGCTATGGAGTGGTCGAATTTGATGCTGATAGAAAGGCTATCTCAATCGAAGAAAAGCCTAAAAATCCGAAGTCTAATTACGCTGTTCCAGGACTTTATTTCTACGACAACGAAGTTGTTTCAATAGCCAAATCCATTAAGCCAAGTCCCCGTGGTGAGTTGGAAATTACGGATGTAAATAACGTTTATCTCAAGAAGGAAAAACTGCAGGTTGCCCCAATGAGTCGCGGTACAGCATGGCTCGACACCGGTACGTTTGATTCGCTTATGCAAGCTTCCAACTTCGTGCAAACAATAGAGCAGCGGCAAGGGTTAAAGATCGGGTGTATTGAGGAAGTTGCTTATCGCAGAGGCTTTATTACGAAAGATCAGTTAATGGAGCTGGCAAAGCCCCTGGAGAAAAGCGGCTACGGAGTTTATCTAAAGAATCTTCCCGAATATATCTGACAATTTTTTAGGGACGTACCTTAATGTTTTGCAAAAACATTAAAAATGTCTACTTTTGCGACAGAAACTTTTAAAGAGGGGACGTAATAAGTCCCCTCTTTGTTTATACAGATTTTTTCCATGGACCTTTCGGATCACATACAGAAACTAGCAGAGGAATTTCTCGCGCCAGGACAGTTTATTGTTTCGGCGGAGGTATCTGCCAGGAAAGGGCCGAAAAAAGTATTAATCCTTGCGGACGCTGATCAGGGATTCAGCATCGATGATTGCGCTGAGTTAAGCCGGCAGGTTTCAAAAGCACTGGACGACCGGGGATTGATCGAGGACAATTATCTGTTGGAAGTTTCAACACCGGGTGTGGATCACCCACTGAAGTTGAAGCGCCAATACACGAAGAATGTTGGAAGATCATTGAAATTAAAACTCCAGGATAAAACAATTGAAGGGAAACTAACGGAGGTAAAGGATCAGAGTATTCTGCTTGCGGAACAAGTTAAAAATGGAAAGAAAACCGAAAGCAAGATCCATGAAATTCCTTTCGATGCAATTGAGAAAGCCCTGGTAATGGTATCGTTTAAATAACATTTATGTAATTATGGATATTTCAAATTTAATTGAATCGTTTGCTGAGTTTGCCAAACAAAAGAACATTGACAGGCCGACGATGATCCGTATTCTTGAAGATGTCTTCCGTAACATGATCAAAAAGAAGTACGGTGTTGACGAAAATGGCAATCCGATATCCACGGATAACTTTGATATTATTATAAATGCAGATAAAGGTGACCTTGAGATCTATCGCATTCGCGAAATAGTTGAGGACGATTCTGAAGACATCTGGGATCACGACAAGATCAGCCTGACAGAAGCGCAAAAAATTGAACCTGACTTCGAAGTTGGCGAAGAAGTTTCTGAGCAGGTCGATATTGAAGACTTCGGCAGACGTGCTGTAACAACCGCACGACAGACGCTGATGCAAAAAGTAAAGGATCTTGAAAAAGATATACTGTTTCAAAAATATAAAGACATCGTCGGTGAAATCATCAGCGGTGAAGTATACCAGGTGTTAAGCAAAGAAGTATTGCTAACCGATGGTGAGGGGAATGAAATTTCTGTTCCACGAGGAGAACAGATTCCGAAAGACCGTTACCGCAAAGGCGAAAACGTCCGCGCAATTGTTCACAAAGTTGAAATGGTGAATGGAAATCCGAAAATCATTCTTTCCCGGACATCACCTGTATTTCTTGAGCGACTCTTCGAGCAGGAAGTTCCCGAAGTATACGACGGCTTAATTACGATTAAGAAAGTTGTTCGCGAGCCAGGGGAAAGAGCGAAGGTTGCAGTTGAATCTTACGATGACCGCATTGACCCGGTGGGCGCATGCGTTGGTATGAAGGGGTCACGCATTCACGCTATTGTGAGAGAGCTCCAAAATGAAAACATCGACGTTATCAACTACACCGAAAACCTCGACCTTTATATTCAACGTGCGTTGAGCCCGGCAAAGATTACTTCCATCAAAGTTGATAAGGACAATAACCGCGTTTCCGTTTATCTTAAACCGGATCAGGTGTCACTTGCCATCGGAAAAGGTGGATTGAACATCAAGTTGGCGAGCCGTCTTGTTGGATATGAAATCGATGTATTCAGAGAAGTTGCCGAAGGGCAGGAGGATGAAGATGTTGATCTGGACGAATTCTCAGACGAAATCGAAAGCTGGGTACTCGATGAATTGAAACGCATCGGTCTTGATACTGCGAAAAGTGTTCTGAACCTAAACAAAGAAGAGCTTGTTCGGAGAACAGACCTCGAAGAAGAAACAGTTGATAGTGTTATCAATGTGTTGAAGAAGGAATTTGAATAATATTCATATTCGGTTAACTAAATCACAAAATTTTATAGGGATATTTGAGCATGGCAGAAGAAAAGATGATACGGTTAGGGCAGGCGTCACGGAAACTAAACGTGGGTCATAACACCATCCTGGAGTTTTTGGCTAAGAAAGGATTTACCGTTGAAAATAATCCTAACGCCAAGCTAACGGGTGAGCAATACGCTATGCTCGCTAAAGAATATGCTTCTTCTGCCAGTGAAAAGCTTGAGGCATCGGGGCTAACCATCGGAACAAAGCATGTTGAGAACGTTGTAATTGAGCGCGAGAAAGAGCCGGTTAAAAAACGTACTGATGAAGAAGAAAATGTCCTGATTAAAAATCTTGGATCAAACGTTAAAACCAAAGAAGAACCTAAGCCAGAAAAAGTCGAACGCGAAAAACCCAAGCTCGAAGGCATTAAGGTCGTTGGTAAGATAGAGCTCGAAAAGAAAGCGGCCGCTAAGAAAGAGGAAGTAAAGGAGGAAGAAACTCCGGTTGCCGAAGTCTCAAAGCCCGCAGAAGAACCGAAGCCAGTCGTTGAAGAAAAGCCGGCAGTAAAAGAAGCTCCAGTAGCAGCGGAACCGGTAGCTGAGAAGCAACCGGACACGCAGGATTTGATCAAAGGAAAGGCTGACAAACTGAAAGGATTGAAAGTTGTTGATAAGATCGAGCTGCCTGCAGAGCGCAAGAAAGAAACACCAGTTGCATCCTCAAGTGAAGCCAAAGATGACCGCAAGGGCAAGCGTCCTCGTAAGCGTATTGCATCCGATCCACCACAGGGACAACCAAATCAGCAGCAACAACAACGCGGAGCGCGCCCGCCACATCAGCAGAGAGGCCGCAGCCCACAGGCACCATTGCCAAAAAATCCGAAAGAAGAACCTTCCGAAAAGGAAATTCAGGATCAGATCCGCGCCACGCTTGCTAAGCTTAGCGGCGGTGGTAATAAAAAATCATCTGGTGCCAAATACAGACGTGAAAAGCGTCAAAACTATAACGAAGCACAGGAGCAGCAAATGCTGCAGGACCAACAGGCTTCGAAGACCCTTCGCGTTACTGAATTCATTTCAGCGAACGACCTGGCGTCGTTAATGAATGTTTCCGTAAATGAAGTGATCTCAACGTGTCTCGGCCTTGGTATGTTCGTATCAATCAATCAGCGCCTGGATGCAGAAGCTATCACAGTCATTGCAGACGAATTTGGATACGAAGTTCAGTTCTCGTCAAACGAAGATGAGCTTATCGTCCAGGAGGCAGCTGATGAAGAAGAAGAACTGGAGTTCCGTGCACCGATTGTTACCATTATGGGTCACGTTGACCATGGTAAAACATCATTGCTCGATTATATCCGCAACACAAAAGTAACAGCTTCCGAGGCAGGTGGAATTACCCAGCACATTGGTGCTTACGATGTAACCACAAAAAGCGGAAACAAGATTGCATTTCTCGATACACCAGGTCACGAAGCTTTTACCGCTATGCGTGCACGCGGTGCGAAGCTGACAGACATTGCCATTATTGTGGTAGCTGCTGATGATGATGTAATGCCGCAAACAAAAGAAGCGATCAACCACGCGCAGGTTGCAGGCGTACCGATCGTCATTGCCATTAACAAAGTTGATAAGCCATCTGCGAATCCTGATAAGATCCGCGAGTCGCTTTCTAAGAACAACATCCTTGTTGAAGAGTGGGGTGGTAAGTATCAGTGCCAGGAAATTTCTGCAAAGTCAGGAAAAGGTATTGAAGACTTGCTTGAGAAAGTGTTGCTGGAAGCTGAATTGTTGAACCTGAAGGCAAATCCGAACAGATCCGCCCAGGGTTCCATCATTGAAGCTTCGCTTGATAAAGGACGCGGCTACGTCGCAACGGTAATGGTGCAGAGTGGAACGCTTAAAATTGGTGACATCATGCTTGCCGGCGCAAACTATGGCCGCGTAAAAGCAATGTTCGAGGATACAGGCAAGAAGATTACAGAGGCAGGGCCTTCAACACCAGTTGTCGTATTAGGACTTGATGGTGCTCCTCAGGCGGGCGAAAAATTCAATGTGATGGAAACTGACCGCGAGGCACGCGAACTCGCGACCAAGCGCAGCCAGCTATTACGTGAGCAGAGCATGCGCACCAAGAAGCACATTACGCTTGATGAAATTGGTCGTCGTCTGGCGATCGGTAGCTTCAAGCAGCTCAACGTAATTGTAAAAGGTGACGTTGACGGTTCTGTTGAAGCGCTTTCAGATTCATTGTTAAAACTTTCAACGCCTGAGGTACAGGTAGCAATTATTCACAAAGGCGTTGGTCAGATTTCCGAGTCGGATGTATTGCTTGCTTCAGCATCCGATGCGATCATTCTTGGTTTCCAGGTTCGCCCTTCATCTCCAGCGAAACGCATCGCCGAGAATGAAGAAATTGAGATACGCCTGTATTCGATCATATACGATGCAATCAACGAAGTGCGGGATGCGATGGAAGGTATGCTTGCACCGCAGGTTGAGGAGGTAATTACCGGTAACGCTGAAGTGCGTGAGGTATTTAAGATTTCTAAGGTTGGAACAATTGCTGGATGTATGGTTACAGACGGCATTATCAAACGTGCAAATCCTATCCGCATCATACGCGACGGTATTGTTCTCTATCAGGGCAAGCTTCATTCACTCAAGCGTTTCAAAGACGATGCAAGTGAAGTCAGATCTGGTTTTGACTGCGGTATCGGTATCGACGGATTCAACGACATGCAGGTAGGCGATGTCATAGAGAGCTACGAAAACAGAGAAGTAAAACGAACGTTATAATCAACGAATCGTAGAGAGGATAAAAAAAGGGCGCGGTAATCGTGCCCTTTTTTTCGTTGGTAAGAATGCAGTCAGTTACGGATGCCTGTAAAATGTTTTGCTTACGATCCGCCAGCCCTCTGTGAACTTATAAAGCACGAGATAATCTGTAAACGTCTTCTTCCCTTCCCGGAATAGTTCAAGCTTCACAACGGCTGCATTTCCGGTAACATCAACGTTCAGAAACTTCCCTTCTGTTTTTGCCGGCGGAGCGACATTGTTTGCTTTTGCTTTTTCAAGATTCGCTATCCAGTCTTCAATCGCAAGCGGTTTAATTTCATTGTCGGAGAGCCTGAGCATGTTAAAGGAAGGATGGAATCCTTTGCGGATATCTTCAACGTTTCCGCGATTTTGGATGCCTTCGATGTATGCAGAACTGACGACAGCTTTGATTGCTTCTTCATCGGATGGCTGTGCAAACGCAAATTGCGAGACTGACACAAATAACAATAGAAGTACGGTACGCATAGATTTATTGGTTTGAAAGATTATACTCGTTTCAATATGAATAGTTACGAATCTATGACGAAACACCTCATTGCGTTTGTGAGCGGATAAAATAAAAAATCCCGCCACGCGGCGGGACCTCTCATTTGCAAGCAGAGAGCGCATGCGCATTTGGTTATAAGCTGCGCATTACGATTTTCAATTATTTGTTAAAGTCGACTGTTGGGGCTGTTTCAGCACCAGCCGATGCTTCAAATCCCTTTCTTACGGCAAACTCCTCGCCATCACCGAAAAAATTAAGTGCCATTCTCTTGAAATAGCCGCGAACGAAAGTATTGTACTTTGCTACCGCTGCATTGAAGCGCTGACGTGCAACGTTAATTCTGTTTTCAGTTCCTTCCAGCTGTGCCTGCAAATCCTGAAAGTTTTCAGTCGAGCGAATTTGCGGGTATGCTTCGAACGCCAGGTTGATGGCAGTATTAATTTTCCGCCCAGCGATCTCCAGATCTTCAGGCGTACGCGCACCAACGATGCCCGCTCTGGCCTGCGTTACCTGCGTTAAAATTTCTTTCTCATTTTCGGCTGCGCCCTGTACAGTTGCTACCAGGTTAGGTACGAGGTCTGCGCGGCGTTGGTATGCAGCCTGAACATCATTCCATTCGTTGTTTACCTGCTCCTGCGCGGCTACCGCGTTGTCATAAATTCCGGTTCCCCACATAAAAAACCCGATCACGAACAGTAAAATAACCCCGACTATAACGAGTGTTGTAATTAGTCCTTTACTCATAAAAGATTGTTGTTTGAGCGGTGAAATTAGTTAAAAAAAGAAATATCAGCTGATTTACAATCCCCGAAATAGCATTAATGCGAAGCCCCTTCGGTCATCTTTTCGGCGCTATCTGCAATGCGCAGCTGTTCGATGAATTCGTCAATCTCACCATTCATGATAGCTGGAAGATTGTGTTGCGTAAATCCGATCCGGTGGTCTGTAACGCGGCTCTGAGGATAATTATAAGTCCTGATTTTTTCCGAGCGGTCACCGCTTCTCACGAGTGATCTTCTTGCAGCGCCAATTTCCTTTTCCTGCTTTTCAACTTCCATTTCATACAGCTTCGTCTTCAGCATCTGCATGGCACGTTCGCGGTTTCCATGTTGCGAGCGCTCTACCTGGCATGTAATGACGATACCGGATGGCTTGTGCGTAAGCTGAACCTTCGTTTCCACCTTGTTAACGTTTTGTCCGCCGGCACCACTTGATCGCGCTGTTTGAACTTCAATGTCGGCCGGGTTGATCACTACATCCCCAACTTCATCAACTTCGGGTAACGCAACGACAGATGCTGCCGAGGTATGTACCCGTCCCATTTGTTCGGTTGCCGGCACACGCTGAACACGATGTACCCCAGACTCAAATTTTAACAGTCCATACGCGCCGTCTCCAGTAACGCTGCTAATGACTTCTTTATAGCCGCCGGCCGTTCCTTCGGTTACGTCCATGACAGTCATCTTTAAGCCTTTTCGGTCACAAAACCGTTGATACATCCGCCAGAGATCGCCGGCAAAAATCGCCGCTTCGTCGCCGCCGGTACCCGCCCGGATCTCCAGGAGAACATTCTTATCGTCGTTTGGATCTTTGGGAATCAATAATTCCTTAATCTCGGACTCAAAGCCTTCGATCTTCGGCGTTAGTTCATCGATTTCCATCTTCGCCATCTCCCGCAGTTCAGCGTCCTTTTCTTTTTCGAGCACTTCTTTTGCCTGTTGCAGATGCTGTGACGCCTGGCTGAATTGGTTGTATTTTTTAACAATCTTCTCCAGGTCTTTATATTCCTTACTCAGCTGCGAAAATTTCTTCATATCGGACACCGTAGCAGGTTGTGCCAGCAGTTGCCCTACCTCTTCGAAGCGCAGTTTTATTTCTTCAAGTTTTTCGATCATAATGCGAAATGCAGCATCAAAGTTATTACAAAAAAGTGATTACCTCACCCGATGTTACTAACGACGAACTTTGATATTGAATATTGTACACGCAATTTTGCAACATGAAGAAATTCTTGATATTCCTTGCTGCTGTGTGTGTTGTTGCCTGTGGTGGTAAACTGTCAGAAGAGCAACGAAAAGAAATGCGTGAACAGATGGAGCTTCACAAGATCAGGAAGGTTTCTGAAGTTCAGATTACCGAAGCGGCTTATGCGGAAGGACGGAAAATAATCGCGTTAATTAATGATAACCCATCCGATTCCATCAAAATCGATTCGCTGATCAAAGCGTCTGGCGGACGCGTTCGTTGGGTGGCGCCGAAAAGCACAAACGCCCATCTGCTGGAGCAGCAGCTCGTAGAAGCCTATTTAAATAATGAATCCGCGAACATGCAGGACAATGTTCAGAAGTTCAGGAACGGAGCGATTGAATCGGATTCAATCCTCTATACATTCCCCGTGATGATAAAACGTGCAGATGGCTCGGATGAATTAAAGGGCGTGTGGAACATCTGGTTGTCAAAAAAGCAATTGATTCTCGGGATGTTTCACGACTGAGGATTATAACGCCTTCACTTTTTTGTAACGCCAGCAATCAACAATGTGATCATTAACGAGCCCACACGCCTGCATGTGGGCATATATGACCGTGCTGCCAACGAATTTAAATCCCCGTGCAAGCAGGTCTTTGCTTAGCGCGTCAGATTCTTTTGTAGTGGCGGGTACTTCTTTCAGCGACTTCCATTTATTGGTAATTGTTTTTCCGTTCACGAACCGCCAGATATAATTGTCGAATGATCCGAATTCATCCTGGACTTCAAGGAAGCGTTGTGCATTATTTACCGCTGCGTTTACTTTCAGCCTGTTGCGGACTATACCAGGATCCAGAAGTATTTTTTCAATCCTGGCTGGCGTGAATCGCGCGACTTTCTTTACGTCAAAATCTGCGAATGCTTTGCGGTATCCCTCGCGCTTTTTCAAAATCATCGACCAACTAAGGCCGGCTTGCGCGCCTTCCAGGATGAGAAACTCAAAGTGAATACGATCATCATGGACGGGAACACCCCATTCCTCGTCGTGATACCTGATGTACTGATCAAATTTGAGACACCATCCGCAACGAGTTACTTCTTTTGCCATATCGAAAGTTTTTCACTGCAATATCTGCAGGCTGATCTGGAAAAACGCGCGTCGGTTGAAAAAGTTATGCCATCGTTACGAGTGCTGTGTTTCAGTTCGTTTACTTGATTGATGAATAGCAAGACGAAGCTATAATTTGTGGATAACTTGTGGATTTGTGGACAACGTGCAAAAAAATTTATTCAATTTCCTCGGATATTACCCCTAATTGAGTTATAGGAATAGCGGACAGATGGATTGCGTACGGTTTTTGCGCGTAAGCGTATCATTCTCACTAATTTCCTTACATGGAAGAACTAAGATTCAGAGACCTGCTCATGAAAGTGCCAACGCGTTTGACCCGCGCTTCAATTAATTGACTTTTTCGGTGAATTTGTGGACAGAAATGTACAAACCTATGAAAGTATACGCTTCACTCATCCTTACAGCACTGGCAGGTCTCAGCTATGGCCAATCCTTCGAAAGCAAAATACGCGAGCTTCAGATTGAGCTGATCACACCGACCAAGCCCATCGCAAATTATGTCAAGGCCGTGCGATCAGGTAATCTCATTTTTCTTGCAGGTCACGGTCCGACATTGGCGGATGGAGCCATGATCATCGGTAAAGTCGGAAAGGATCTCACAATCGAAGAAGGAGCAAACGCTGCGCGCGCGACAACCATTTCTCTGCTTTCATCCTTAAAGGCAGAGATTGGTTCACTTGACAAAGTGAAGCGTATTGTAAAAGTGAATGGATGGGTTAATTGCACTTCCGATTTCACCGATCAGCCGAAAGTGATGAATGGATGCTCGGATTTACTCGTCCAGATCTTCGGCGAAAGCGGAAGGCATGCCCGCACATCGCTCGGAACGAACGCGCTTCCGATGAACATTGCCGTTGAGATTGAAATGGTTGTTGAAGTTGAATGAAATCAAAAGGGGACTTTCACTGAAACATGAGCTCATAAACGGAATAGTGTTCGCCATTCATGCCCATTGATTCGTAAACCTTTTGCGCGCGTGTGTTAGTCTTATCGACATAAAGTCGCAATCCTGCAATTCCTGAATTTTTGGCCTGCTGAGAGATGTGCTCAAACATCAACTTAAAAACACCCTTTTTTCTGTAAGCATCCACGACATAAACTGATTGCAGCCACCAAATCATTCCATTGCGCCAATCGCTCCACTCGTATGTGATCATGTGACATCCGACAATGTGGTTATTATCAACCGCGATGTTGTAAAAGCCTTTCGATGGATCTAATAACAGCGATTGAATTCCTTTCGTTAAAATTTTTACATCGAGTTGAAGATTTTCGGTTTCGAGCGCCAGTCGCACCTGAAAATCAACCAGGGTTGAAATATCTTCGACTGTTGCTTTTCGAATCGTGATCATTGCTAACGAACAGGTTAATTCAATGCTTGTTTGATGTCATCGATCAGGTCGTTGGCATCTTCTATTCCAACAGAAAAACGAACGAGGTTTTCTGTTACACCGATTGTCTTCCGATCCTGATCACTCATTTTCGAATGCGATGTTCTGATCGGCGATGTAATGGTTGACTCAACGCCACCGAGACTGATCGCTCTGCGGATCATTTTTAAGTTCGCTAAAAATTCGTGCGGCTTATTCTTCACCTCGAATGACAACATTCCTCCAAAGCCGCCGGGCATTTGTGCTTTCGCAATTTCATATCCAGGATGATTTTTCAATCCTGGATAATACACTTTTCCTATACGGGAATCGGTGGATAAAAACTCAGCAATGGTGTGCGCATTGTAATTTTGCTGGCGTACCCGCAAAACGATTGTCTTCAGACTCCTCTCAACAAGCCAGCATGTTTGCGCATCCAGCGATCCACCGAAATGAATGGCGCTTCCCCAAATCTGGGATGTTAATGTTTTTGAGGCAAGCACTGCACCACAACAGATGTCGCTATGGCCGCCGATGTATTTTGTTCCGCTGTGGGCAACGATGTCGATACCAAGATCAATAGGATTCTGGTTGACCGGAGAGGCGAACGTGTTATCGATAATTGTAATGATGCCATACTTTTTCGCGATGGATGCAACGGCACGGATATCGGTTATCTTCAACGTGGGGTTCGATGGCGTTTCAATGTAAATGACCCTCGTCTCTTTCGTAATCGCTTTCTCAAAATTTTCAGGGTTGCCGCCATCCACCATTGTGTACGACATGCCATATCGCGGAAACTCATTGACAACGGCGTGGTGCGTTCCGCCATAAAGATCACTTTGAAAAACAGCGTGATCTCCCTTTTTCATCATCGCGAAGAGTGCGGTGAGAATTGCTGCCATGCCGGAGCTGAATACAACGCCGTCTTCCGCATTTTCAAGCGCAGCGAGTTTCTCGATAACTGATTTGTTATTTGGCGTGTTAAAATAACGGGGGTACATATTTCCCTCCTCGTAATCGTATGCGGACGAAGGATATATGGGATTTACGGTCCCCTTGAATTGCGGATCACCGGGAGAGCCGGCGTGAACGCTTTGTGTAAGTTTTGATGACGAAATTTTTCCAGCCATAGTTAAATGATTTCAAAGATAGTTACTTCGCAATAGCGTTCAATATGCAAGTAGCTAGGGTATACAAAGTATTATGGATTCATTATTAGAAAGAGTTCAAGCATTATCGCTTATCGCTATTCTCTCGTATTCACTTCCGGTAATTCTTGTTTCATTTATCCGGAAACGAGAGAGCACCGAAAACTGGCTTATGGTATGCTTTGCCTATTCACTTGTGAGTGAAATTTGCGCGCTAACCCTGATGTATTTTCGGTTTAATCCAAACTACGCCGTTAACCAATATAACCTTCTTAGCTCTTTTTGCCTCTTCGCATTCTTCTACCACGCGATTCCTGGCGGCAAGTCCAAATGGGCATTTGTAATTCCTGCAGCAATTATTTCTGTGGCCGTCTGTTTTACGTTTTTCAGGTATGGCGTCGATGGTCACATAAGCTATACAATGGCCTTGCAGTCGATAGCAATAATTGCATACAGCCTGATCTATTTTTATCGGACAATGAAGGAGCTACCTGATGGGGAAATTTCAAAACAGCCGATGTTTTGGATTATTTCGGGTTTCTTTCTTTCCTATGCCGGGAAATTCTTTGTCTATGCCGTAAGCCGGTACTTACTGGATTGGTATAACGACAACCTGATTCTGTTGTGGGATGTTCACAATGGCCTGACCGTTGTCGGAAACTCCCTGATCCTTGCCGGAGTAATCATTCGTTTGTCCAGAAAGCATAGTAGGGCTCGAATTGTGGCGTGAAGCTGGACCTGGTCCAAAAAAACATCAATTCTTTTTTTTCTACTTTGGCCTTCATGTTTAACGAAACCCCCATTAAAAATGGCAAATGAATTTAAACCCACAGTAGGTGCTCCCATTTCAGTTAAGGAAGCTAAAGAGCGAATCGAAAAATTTAAAAAGGAGCGCAAGAAAGATACCGATTCGGTATTTTTTGGAAGAGATGTTATCCAAGGAATACTAGCTGATGCGCGCGCCGCAGGAATCAGCATGATGTTCTGCCGCAAGTACGATGACAAACAAAAAAAGGATATCGACGATATCATTCTCGTTGGCCGGATGGAAGACGGTACGCTTCTTTGGGATGAGACTCAACCGCTTTCAACTACGGAAACGAATGGGCCTATTGATGGATCATTGACCTGTCCCCCAACATGCGCTTAGCAATATGACGCCATATGTCGTATCGGCCTTGACAACTGCATCGATACTGCCGGCGGTAGTTATGTTGCTGTCGAATTTTAAAAGCCAGCCATCAACATTCAGATGGCTGGCGGTTTTGCTGTCATTTTCATTTTTATGCGATGTCGCGGCATTCCTCCTCTACCATTCAGGGATGAACCAAAATGCAGCAGGCGCCTTCTATTGGCTATTCAGTACAATCATGATTAGCGGCTTCTTTTTACGTTTGGTGCCGCAAAGCTTTCGTCGCTCATTTTTAGTCATGAATGTTCTTTATCTGCTCTTCGCCCTAACGAATATATTTCTGATCCAAGGAGCACGGATACAGAGTTACACACAGAGCATTCAGGCAGTTATTATTATTATCCTATGCATCGGCTATTATTACGTGCTAATTAAAGAGCTGCCTACCGAACAAATCCATCGGTTGCCAACTTTTTGGATCACCTCAGCCTTTTTCTTTTCCTATGCTGGTAAACTTGTAATCTATGCTGTGGTAAACTATCTCACTCAGTATCTAAAAGATAATCTAGTTATCATCATGAATTTGCATAATTTATTGACCATAATTGCAAACACTGTTTTTGCGTACGCTGCATGGCTCAATCGGAAGCAACAGAGATTTATCTTATCATCGCGGTCGGCATCGTAACAATGATGGTCATGGCCGGGGCCATTATCATCTTCGTTGTCTTTTATCAGAAAAGGATGCTGCGTGAGCAGATGAAACGCCAGGTACTCGAGGCGCAGTATCAGCAGAAAATGCTTCAGGCCGAACTCGAATCGCAGGAAGCCGAACGTCGCCGGCTTGCTGCCGATCTACACGATAGCATCGGCGGGATGTTATCAACCATCCGCGTGGGTATCTCCACAATGGCCCGTATGCTTCCCAATCCGCAGACTGTCGACCAGACCAAACAAATGCTGGATGACACCATTAGTTCGGTACGCAGGATCAGCCGTGACCTGATGCCTTCCACACTTGAAAAATTCGGACTTCTCCACGCACTGACAGAGCTTTGTGAACGCTTTGAGGCAACCTCAAAGATCAACATTGCTTTTCACCACGGTGAAGTGCATCCTTCACTGGACAAACCACGCGAGCTCATGATCTTTCGTGTAGTTCAAGAGCTGCTCAACAACGCGATCAAGCATTCCGAAGCAAAACAGATTGATGTGCGAATGAATGCATCAGAAAGTGAACTGAAGATTACTGTCGAAGATGACGGCGTGGGTTTTAATCCGGATGATTTCAAGGCTGATGCAAAAAGCGGGAAGGGCCTCGGCCTATACAACATCGAGAACCGCGCGCGTTTACTCGGCGCTGATCTTACCTACAACACTACGCGAATAAAAGGATCCGAAACGATCATCACGT
>Ga0196965_1000448_pt1 | contig 24703 bp, 30 predicted proteins | sample S1_20metaG_FD_148668 | JGI IMG/M metagenome (GOLD analysis project Ga0196965, IMG submission 148668) | Soil microbial communities from Anza Borrego desert, Southern California, United States - S1_20 | ecosystem: Environmental > Terrestrial > Soil > Desert | place: USA: California | collected... | reverse complement strand
TGTCACCGGCCAAACCGTAAGATCTGCCTCAAATCGAGGCGGTTGCTATGATGAGGCGATAAGTCCATTCAGGCTGTTAATTAATTCACACGCTGGATACGGCCAGCGCTCTTCAAGATTTCGGTCCTTCGACCGTTCAGCGGTGATTCGCCGGTCGTCGGCCATTCCAGTCATCCGTCCTGACCGATACCGGCCGTTAACTTAAGACAGCATTCTGAGAATCTAGGGCGTTTTTCATCCCGGTGTACGGCTTCATGTCGGGCGGGAACAATGTAGGTCGGCAATCCCTTGCCGACGTATCGGCTAAAGCGACCGTTTGCGATTGGGAAGGGATTGCCGACCTACCTATCGGGCGCTCTGACTCCGAATCGGAAAATGCTCTAGGGAATGAATATTACCGGCTTGAATTTGCCGGTGAGCGACAAACTCTCGAACCCGCTTAGGGCGATGCGATAGTGACATAATGAGCTCTCAGCGTTATAGATCATCCAGCGGGCTGGGTACTCCGTGCCCGCCTCGGTTAAGGATGCTGGTTCGGCATCGTGCTCGATTCAGCGGCGAACGACAGGGCCTCGTGTGGCCTTTCGGAAATTGGACAGCCGGCGAGTCCGGTACGTGTCCTCGGGGATCTCCACCGACGAGGAATGCCAGATCGCCCGGGAAACCTGGCCATCGTGCACGGCAGATCGGGCGGGGCGGGGCGGGGCAGGGCGTTAGGCGATACGATAGACAATGTTCTTATGCATATGGGTGCAGCATACCTAGACCCGAGTAAGGCGGCAGCAGTCTCCGGCGATGGCGGCGGAAGTGCCGGATGCGCTTTGCTTAATCCCGCCTACGCGTCCGCAGGGATATTTTTTCCGGGAAATCTCCTAAGGGGTATATTGCTTCTCGCCATCGGCACGGCACTTATGTTGCCGGCACTCTGCCGGGCACTGGACGGAGCAGATGCCGAGTCGTGCCCGGAGGGCGGGGCCGCGTCCGTTTGGACATCGCCGGAAAAGCCGGTGATCGGCGAGCCGCTCAAGCTCATGGTCGTGGCGACTGACGGGCCGGTGAGCGAACTGAGAGCCTTCGCGCCGGATGGCGCTGAACTAGCCTTGGCCGTCACCTGGCGGGGCGGACCTCCGTGGAGCGCGGCCTCCTTCATCGATCACGCCGTCCCTGGAGCCTACCGCATCGAAGCGCGGAGACGGGGCGAGATGGTCGCATGCCGCCGCCTGATCGTCGGCAACGACGCCGAGGCCGGATCGGAGCGCACCGGAGCCGAATGGGACCGGCGGCACGAGGCGCTATATTCCGCCTGGATCGAACGCCTTTTCGATGCGCCGATCGAGGAAAACTACACACTGCCCTCTCTCGAACCGATCCTCAGGAACCCGGAGCGGAACTTCCTTCACGATCACTTCGGCCAGGGCGAGGACGAGAGGCTTCCCGCCACGCCGGACTGCGCGGACCTCCCGTATTTCCTCCGCGCCTACTTCGCCTGGAAGATCGGATTGCCGGTGGCGTTTCGCGCCTGCGACCGAGGGACTTCGCTCAGGCCGCCGCGCTGCGGACCGGCCATCATCGACCAGCGTTTTTCGGCGAAATCGGCACCGGCTTCGGTCTTCAGAGATCTGTCCCGGCGGCTGATGGATACGGTTCACTCGGGGAATGCCCGAACGGCACTCGAAGACGACGGCACGGACTTCTACCCGGTCGAGCTCAAACGCGAAAACCTGTGGCCCGGCACGGTCTACGCCGATCCCTTTGGGCATATCCTGGTCATCGTGAAATGGGTCCCGCAAACGGGCGATCAGGCCGGATTGCTCCTCGCCGTCGACGCGCAGCCGGACAACTCGGTCGGCCGCAAACGCTTCTGGGAAGGCACGTTTCTTTTTGTCGATGACGTGAAGAGCGCGGGTCCGGGCTTCAAATCCTTTCGGCCGCTCGGGAGAGAGGGGCAGGGGCCTCTGCGCCTCCCGAGCAACGCGGATTTGGCGGAGCATCCCTTCATCGCACCCTATTCGGCGGAGCAGGCCGAGCTTCCGGCGGAGGATTTCTACGCGCGCATGATGCGGCTCATCGATCCTGAGGGGCTGGACGCCGAAAAAGCCTACGAATCCGTGCTCGACGCCTTGGTCGAACAATTGGAGACACGAGTTCACGCCGTCGAGAACGGAGAGAATTTTCAGAGGCATCATCCAGGGGCCATCATCCCGATGCCGACGGGGCCTTCGATCTTCGAGACCGTCGGACCCTGGGAAGACTATTCGACGCCCTCCCGGGACATGCGCCTCCTGATCGCCATGGACGTGCTGACACGTTTCCCGGAGCGCATCGTCCGTTATCCCGAGCTTTTCGTGCTCGGCGGACGGGTGCCGGAAATCGTCAGGGAAGAGATCGAGCAACGGCATCGGAAGCTGATACAAGAGTGGCAGGTTGCCTATACCCGGAGCGACGGTTCGACCTGGCGATTGACGGTCGCCGATATCCTGGCGCGACGGCCGGCGTTCGAGACGGCTTACAATCCCAACGACTGTCCGGAATTCCGCTGGGGCGCCGAATCGGGAGCGGCCGAATACGCCACCTGCGTGCGGCGTGCGCCGGCCGATCAGCGCAACCGCATGGAACAGTACCGTCACTGGTTCCATGAAATGCGCAGACCTCCACGTTAAGGTTCCACATGGCGTTGGATACGGAAATCCATGAACCTCCCCGCTAGGCGCCCCGAACTGGAGCGGGGGATCGGATGGCTTGGCACGGGGGCGATCCTGGCGGGCACCGTGATCGGCACCGGCATATTCCTGGTGCCTTCGACCATAGCCCGCGAGGCGGGCACGGTCTGGGCGGTGTTCCTGGTCTGGCTGGTCGGAGGGCTCCTTTCGCTCGCCGGGGCGCTCAGCTATGCGGAGCTCGGCGCCACCTTCCCGGAAGCCGGCGGGGAATATGTCTTCCTGCGGCGTGCCTATGGCCCCTTATGGGGATTCCTCTTCGGCTGGCAACAGGTGGTCATCGGCAAGACCGGATCGATCGCCAGCGTCGCCACGGCGTTCGCCATCTTTCTCGGTTTCTTCATCCATGATCTCGATCAACCGGTTTGGGGGTCTTCCGTCGCCGGCCTGGATTTCACGCTCACCGGCGTCCAGCTCGCGGCGCTCGCCAGTATCCTGGTCTTCACCCTCTTGAATTACGGCGGCGTCGTCCTGGGAAGCGAGGTACAGACTTTCCTGACGCTGCTGAAGGTCGGTGCCATCGTGGCCTTGGCGGTCCTGAGTCTCGTCAGCGACAAAGGCTCGTGGGAACACTTTTCCGGCGGTGCCACGGCTTCGACCGGGAACGGCATCGAATTCTATGGTGCCGCGCTGGCGGCCGCATTGTGGGCTTACGATGGCTGGAACAACGTGACCATGATCGGGGCGGAGATCCAGAATCCTCAGCGCACGATCCCGCGCGTCCTGATCTTCGGCATCATCGGCGTGATGGCCGTCTACCTCTTGATCAACCTGGCCTATTTCTACGTTCTGCCGCTAGCTGCGGTCCGGCAATCCGGGCGCTTGGCCCAGGACATGGCGTCCTCCGCCCTGGGGGAGTGGGGCGGCAGGGCGATCACGGCGGCGGCGATCGTGTCGACCCTGGCTACCCTGAACGGCGCCATCCTGAGTGGCGCCCGTGTGTCCTACGCGATGGCCCGCGACGGGCTGTTTTTCCGGCACATGGGGGAGGTAGATCCCGTGCATCGGACGCCGGCCAAGGCCTTGATCGTGCAGGGCCTCGCGGCGGGCGGCTTGATCCTGGTATTCGGTCGAGACGAGCGGGCCTTCGAGCACCTGTTCAATTACGCGATCTTCGGCATGTGGGCGTTTTACGGCATCACCGCACTCGCCGTGATCGTGCTGCGCCACCGTCAGCCGGCACTGCCGAGACCCTATCGGACCTTGGGCTATCCCTGGGTGCCCTTGGCGTTCTTTCTGGTGGCGGGTGCATTCTGCACCAGCCTGGCGATGCATAATCCGCGGGAGACCGGGCTGGGCTTGGCGCTCCTCGCTGGCGGATTGCCTTTTTATGCCTATTGGCGGTTCAGAATGAACGCCGGTTCGGGCGCGGGTCTTGAGTGACGCCGGCGAGCCCGCTCATCCATACCAATGCGATGAACGAACATCATGAACGGATGATTGAAGACCCGGCCGATCTGCTGGGGCCTGGATCTCGTCTTGAGTCGACGGCCCATTCGAGCGCCGACATTTCCTTAATCCAGGAAATAGCCGCCGAAAGGTTCGGGTATGCGGCCCGAGGGCGGGTCAGTGTCAGATTTTCTTACACCTGATTGGGGGTACCAACGCAATAACGGTAATAATCGAGTTTTCTCTCAACTTTCTGCTTCTGTGGTCCCTAGGGATTAGGCGAAACGGAGCGCTGGGAGGGGAATGTCATAGTAACAGTGTCAGGAATTTTTACGGTTTCATCCCCGTTGGCGTGGGCGGGCGTAGGATTAGCGAGGACGGAATGAACGTAACTAATTGGTTGTGAAGATAATTCTTCCTGATGGACGTGCTCTTGAGATGATCGGCGCGAATATTGCTGCGCTCGAAGGTCGGCCATTCCGGTTGTTCTTTACCAATCCAGAGGAGAATAAGGACATGTTCCAGCATTCCGTCATGCGATTCCCGGCGGCAACCTTGCCCAGATTTATCGTGCTGGCTTGCTCCGTCGCGCTGTTCCTGAGCGGGGAGGCGTCGGCCGTACCGTTAGATCCCAACATTTCCATCACGGCCACGGTCGACTTGGATGGTCTCAGTTCTTCCGCGCCGGCGGGATCCACCCAAACCGGGACTTTTTCCCAGGTGATCGGAGGCTCCCTGACGACCTCGACCGTGGACGGCGGTCTCAATCTCACCGGAACCCTGCCCTTGGGCGGCGCCCTGACCGATATCAATGACAGCGTCGGCATCAGCTTCACCGGCACCGGCAACTCCGCTGGCGGCTCCGGATCCTCAGACTTTTTCGGAAATTACGGCGTTACCCTGAGCAATGCCTCGGCGACCGATACCTTCCAGATCACCCTCGGCCTCCAATTTACCAATCAGGTCGATGCCAATGGAGACGACGTGGGCATCGAAGGGGACATCTTTCTGAATGATGGCGTGACGGAAATCTTCTTCAGCGATCTGATTTCCGACACTTTTTTCGGCGACTCAGCCGGCGGCTCGAACGACGGGACCACAGTGGATACACCTTTCGGGCCATTGGGCACCTTCGGTGCGTCCTTGTCGGACAGCGGCACCGTATTGCTCGATTTCCTTCTCAGCCCGGGCGCCATAATAAATCTGACCGGAGAGAACAATATGTTTCTGGCTCTGTTCGATGGCACTTATAGCGCCACCGTCGAGAGCCGGCTCTTTGTCAGCAGCGTGGTGAACCAAACCACGCCGCCGGCCGTTCCCGAACCCGCCACGTTCTGGCTGATCGGAGCAGGCTTAATGGGACTGCGGGCGACACGCCGATCCATCAAAGCAGATTAGACACTCAATCCTGCGAGAACCAACGATGAACATTCTGCACAACAGAATTCGCTCGGTATTGAGAGTCATCCTGTTCGGCGGCATGCTATCGACCGCCATTTCGGCTTCGGCGGCAGGATCCGAGGACTATCTCGGCTCCATCGACTTTGTCGGTTTCAACTACGCGCCACGGGGTTGGGCCACTTGCGATGGACAACTCCTGTCCATCGCCCAGAATTCAGCGTTGTTTGCGCTGTTGGGCACCACTTACGGCGGCAATGGCCAGACCACTTTCGCCCTTCCCGATTTGCGGGGACGAGTTCCCATGCATATGGGCCAGGGGCCAGGATTATCCAACCGCATTCTCGGTGAAAATGGAGGTTCGGAAGCGGTGACTCTAAACGTCGGCCAGATGCCTGCGCACAGCCACCCCGCAACAACGACAGTTGATACGTCCGGGTTGAAAATCCGGGCAAACACCGGCCAGGCCGCCACCCCCAACCCGGCAGGGAATGCTCTGTCGTCGACCGGCCGTAATAACACCTACAACACGGCCGCGCCGGATGTCGACATGGCGGCGAATTCCGTCGGGGGTACGGCATCCGCGACAACTACCATCGGCACAAGCGGCGGCAGCCAGCCGGTCCAGATCATGCCGCCCTATCTGGTGCTCAACTGCATCGTTGCCCTTGAAGGTCTTTTCCCTTCGCGCAACTGACGTCCGATGGACAGGCGATTCGTTTTCAAGGTGCTTGCAAAAACCCCGGTTCGCCGGGGTCTTTGCTTTGTGGCCGGGTGGTTGGCCGTTTCGACATCCGTTTCTCTCGCGGCGGCCGAAGACTGGTCGGCCCAACTGAAAAAGGCCCAGGAATTGTTGGCCCGGCAGGATTATTCAAGGGCATATGCGGAATATCGGCGACACGCCGAAAAGAAAAACAACCCCCTGGCTCAGTTCACCCTAGCGCTGTTTTACGATCTTGGCTGGGGCCGCCCCAAGGACGCCGCAGAGGCGTGCCGCTGGTATGAGCGCGCGGCCAAGGCCAGGCTGCCAACCGCCCAGCATTTCCTGGGCGACTGCTTGGTGAAAGGCGTTAACGGTCCGACCGACCCGGCCCGCGCGGCCGTCCTCTACGAGGATGCTGCCCAGGGCGGGCACTGGATTTCCCACTGCGCGTTGGCAGAGCTATACCTCCGCGGGACAGGTGTGCCCAAGGACCCGGCCAAGGGCGTCGCGTTGTGCGAACAAGTCGCGGCTCGAGGTATCGTCAAGGCGATGTACGCGACCGCCTTGCTTTACCTGGAGAGCGACCCGGCCGTGCAAGATTCCGCCAAGGGAAGGGCCTGGCTTGAGCAGGCGGCGCAACGGGGCTATGGGGAAGCTCAATATCGGCTCGGAATGATCGAACTCGCCGGCGGCCAGCAGCCAAAAAGTCCGGAGAAAGCCCGCTACTGGTTCGAATCGGCGGCCTCACACGGTTACGGCCCGGCTTACTTCCCAACCGCAGAATTGTATTTCACGGCGCCTCGCGACCCCGCCACCGGCAATTTGGCTCCCGAATTTCTCGCCAAGACGTATATGTGGCTTTCCGCCACCCTCCGGCGGGCGCCTGGTCCTGAAGAAGTGCGACGCGCTTCCGAGATGCTGGAGCAAGTGAACGCCGTTATGCCGGAGACATGGAAGCCCGAACTTGACGAGAGATTAGCCCGCCACTTTGCCGCCTTTCCTCCCCCGTGAGGATCGCTCTTTTTGTCTATATCCTCCTTGAGTCGCCCGAGGGTAAAGCAGTCGTTCAGAAATGGCCGGTATCGGCGAAGGCGAATGACCGTTCAGGCCGGAGGCTGTGTGAAAACGCAAAAATTGAAAATCGGGTGGAGAGGTTCCGCCGAGTTTTGCCTAACGTTCCTGCCGACGTGGAGTTATCGATTCAGAATTTGCTTGTTAGTGACGGATGAATGGAGTGAATTCCATCTCGAGTCGGTTCGCTCGTGAGTTTTCACACAGCCTCGCCGAATTCCTGCCGTTGATCTGTACGAAGTGCGTGGCGGAAAGTGCGGCTCATTGCTGGTGGAATCAGTCAATCCGAGCGGGAAGCGCCCACAACGAGAATTCCGCGCGCCAAGTGCACGTCCTGAGCACGCTCTCGCCTTTGTTAACCATAACGCGTTGCTAGTCGTTTTCCGGTTACAGCCATTGCCAGGCGAATTTTGGGCTAAGTACATTCCGCAAATATTTGCGGAATCTCGACTGATTGGCTTGATTGGCGGGGTTGTCCTGCAGGTTGCCTATGCCGCAAGACTTCCCTGAATGTACTTAGAGCATTTTCATGCCTACTGTACGGGCATTCGCGAGTAGGTCGGGAATCTTTCCCAATCGCAAACGGCGTCTTCGGGAGCGCCGAAGCCCCCTTCCCGACGCCAGGTCCCGGCCGGACGTCTTCGTCGGAAGGGTCGCGACTAAAGCGACCGTTTGCGATTGGGAAAGATTGCCGACCTACGAATGCTTGAATCCATTTACCCGAGCCGAAGGCGCCAACGACTTTCGCCAAGCCTGTTTTGCCGTACGAGCGCGATGAAAACGCTCTAATGCTGCCGCTTGCTTCTGATCATCGTAAGCAAATCAAGCCTGCAAACTTGCCGACAGACGACAAAATTCCTCAAGAAGCCCCATTGACAAATAAGACGACCGGTCATATTGTTCATGCCCCATGAGAAAACGAGATTCCGCCGAAGTCCGAGAAAAGCTGCTCGACCATGGCGTCATGCTTCTTATGGAGCAGGGTTACCATGGCACGGGAATCCAGGAAATCGTCGAAAGCGTCGGCATGCCGAAGGGGTCTTTCTACAACCACTTTCCCAGCAAGGAAGCCTTCAGTGCAGAGGTGGTCCAGCACTACATCGAGCCGTTCATCAAGCAACTCGACGGACACCTCAATCGCAGGAATGTCAGTGCGGAGGCGGCGCTGAAAGCCTATTTCAAAGAACTCATGGAGGAGACCGAGCGCAGAGATTTCAAAGGCGGGTGTCTGCTCGGCAACCTCATCGGAGAGATAGGCGAAACGAGCGATCTTTGTTCTACCTCGCTGCGCGATGCCGTCCGCCGTTATCGCGACAAACTGAAAGAAGGTATCGCTCGCGGGCAAGCGGAAGGAAGCTTCCGAAAGGACCTGACAGCCACGTTCATGGCCGACCTGGTGCTCAATCTCTGGCAGGGCGCTTTGCTTCGCATGAAAATCGAACGTTCGGTTCAGCCCCTCAGTCAGGTCTTCGAGTTTCTCCTCGACGATTACTTCAAAGCCTGATTTTTTTGCCTGTTAATAATACGACCGGTCATCTTGTTATTGTGTCCAAACTGAAAGAAAGGAGAACCGAGATGCTTAAAAGCATGAAATGCCATCGCTTCACCCGCGCCTCTTTACGAGTATTGAGTTTGAGCGCCCTGAGCGTCTTGGTACCGGCCACGGCAAGCGCTGAACTGCTCGCCATGCTCAACTGTGAAAGCAAGGTTGGGCAGCCGAATCGCAGAGAGGGTATTGCGGTCATCGATGTGGACCCGAACTCGCCCACATTCAACCAGATTGTCAAAGATACGCCCTTGCCCCCGGATTTCGTGGCGCATCACATCTATTACAACAAAGACGTGACCAAGGCATATGTCACGTCCCTCGGGCATACCGAGCTCTATGTTTACGATCTGTCGAAATTCCCCGAAGAAAAGACCGTCGTAGCCGTCCCGGATTGCAAGGTGGGAGAGGACATAACGTTCTCGGACGATCGCAAGCACTGGTATCTCAGCTGCATGGGGTCCAACAACGTCATCGTTGGCGATGCCCGGTCGGATAAGCCGATTGCCACGATCGGGAACGACGGAGCTAGCGACAAGTTCATAAAGTATCCCCACGGCGTGATGCTCAATGACGAGCTCGACCGCATCTTCGTGACAAGCACGGTCAACCCCAATGATCTGAACGATGCCGGCGAGACGGTCTCCGTCATACAAGCGTCTACCCGGAAAATTCTTTCGACCCACAAGCTTTCGTATAAACCCTCGCCTTCCGGGGAAGCGCCGGTCGAAATTGCCTTCATCCCCCATCGCAAGCCCCAGATAGCCTACATAAACAATATGAATGGCGGAGCCTTGTGGACTGCGACCTGGCGTTCGGAGACCGAGGACTTCAGATTTCAGAGGGTATTTGACTTCGCGGAAACCGGCCAAAGTCTCCCGCTGGAAATGGGCTTCAACGAGGAAGTCGACCGCCTCTATATCACTACAGCCAAGCCCGGCGCTTTCAACATTTTCGACATCGCCGATCCTTATAAGCCAAAACTGCTGTCGACGATCCCGACTGCCGGCGGCGCGCACCACTTCGTGCTCTCGCCCGATCATCGCTACGCCATCGTTCAGAACAGCTTCATCAATTTGCCGGAGATGGACGACGGTTCGGTGAGCGTTATCGACTTGCACCAGAACAAGGTGGTCGCGACGGTCGATGTCCTCAAGAAGGCTGGCCTAACGCCGAACTGCATCATCGCGATGCCCAATTGGTATAAGAGCGATCACTGAGACGAATACGACGCAACTCTATGCGGATGGCCTATTCCGGGGAATATGACCGCTAAGCAGACGCGGACATCCGAATGAGGTTTAACCGGGGAGAGCCGTGGGTTTTCCCCGTTCCATACGGGTAGGCGAGGAGAGGAGGGACATCGGGGAGCAGTCCTCGCGCGCCGACACATGCCGGAATTCGAGAACTGCCCCCATTCACCTGCGGAGGAAGAGATCGACCGTCAAGGCCGCAAACCATGGGCGCGCCTGATTCGCCTTCAGCGGGATTGCGGAGGCGAGCTCGGCGCAGCGGACCGGTCGCCGTTTCTTTTCAGAAAATCCGGGAGCGCGGAGGTGTCTTCCCAAAACAGCAAACCGGACAAGGGCCTGATCGGCTGGGGGTCTGAGGCCATGAGACCCGGAATCCAGTCCGCGGGAATGGCATAGTGTCCGGTCTTGCCGCCCGCGGAGAAGAATGTGGCGAGACCGACCAGGCGGCCGTCCTGGTCGAATATCCCGCTGCCGCTCGCGCCCTGGACGAAACCCGCGGTGGTTTCGATGACCAAGCTGCCGTCATAGGGATGCAAGCGTTCGACACGGCCTTCGGCGAAAGCGATGCCGATAGCTCGGGGATAGCCGTACATATAGATCGTTTCGCCGACGGAAAGTACCGATGTGGTGCCCAGACTCGCAACCGGTAGCGACATTCCCGGCGCTTCAAGAATGCACAGATCGTGTTTCAAATCGGCGCGCTGGCTGGCTGCGCGATAGCGTAAAGCGCCTTTCCCGACGACGATCGAATCGGCGTGCCGCGTGACATGGCAGTTGGTCGCCACGCGATCGTAATCGACGACGACACCGGAGCCGACAAAAGCCCTGCCGTCCCTTGGATAGGCCTGGACCTGAACGACGCTGAGCGCAAGCGTGTGATTCACTTCTGCCGCCCAGGCGATGTTTAACATCCAAGGTCCGAGCACGGTAACGATTAATGTGATCTGGCGCATGGGTTTCTTCCTGTTTCCCAGTACTCCGAAGGGAGCCTTTCTGTTTCGAACGTTCGAGCGTACCGGAAGTTTATACGGTTTCCTTTGCCTTTATATCGCCAACGGTTCCCGTGACGGCGACGCGGAAATCGCGTGATTTGGCTCCGAACAGGGGACGATCGTGGCTGCGCTGTTCCAGCGGCGCGTTTCACTGAATGTGGGCTGCGACATCGTTACGCGCTTCGGCATATGCCGGCAAGCTGCCACTCCCTCGCCGGAGGCGCACCAGCAAGTAGCCCGGATGAAACGCAGTGGAATCCGGGAGACTCGATGCACCGATCGTCCCGGATTCCGCAAAGCTCCATCCGGGCTACGCCGGCATCACCAAAAGACGGGAAGCGGGGTGACGAAGGAATGCTTGACCAAATAATGAGAATCATTATCATTCGTATCATGGAGGATGCGTCATCATGGGTTCCATAACTCCCCCGTTGAACGAGAAAGACAGCGTCAGGCTTCGAATCAGCGTCGACAAGCTCTCTGAGCTCATTGAAACAGGGAGCCTTTGTGCGACCGATTTTTCCTGTCTCGATCACCAATCCAAAACCACGATACAGGGCTTATTCCTGCGGTTCTGTCTGCATGGATGTCACGCCCATCGAAACGTGCGGGTTGGCCGACCGCCACCCATGACCGATTCGCCCAGTTGAGTGCCGGTCCCGGCAGACCTCGGAAACCGTTCGACCGACGTGTTCCGAGCGAAGGTGAGGGCTTGGGGGAATGGTCGAGCGTGATCGCCCGCAAATGTCCGGGACACGACCAACTTTGGCCAAAGCCGGGGCCATTGCGATAGAGATCGAGATTTGCGCCCGCTTTTACACATGAACGCCCGTGCGTTCCATAACTTGAGGAGAGACCCGTGCAACGAAAAGCTTGTAATACCGAAACCTTGGCCCGGAGCGAAGTCTGCTCGGTCGAGTACTGCCGGAGCTGCGCCGTGTTCCATGTCAATGTCGGCCCCGTCACGGTGCATTTCCGGCCGTCCACTTTCCGAATGTTGTGCACTACGCTGAACGCAGCACTCGCCCGATTTCGACACGTTCGTCCGGTATTGTCGTCCCGTACCGCAAATCAAGACGAGATCATCGATCGTAGTCCGTGAGGAGCAAGCAAACAATCAATACGAAGTAGCACGGGCGGCGAGAGGAGCGCCATGGACGAAACGATGAGCGGAGTAGGGGCGACTTGGGCGGACGCATCCGTGCTGGAAGGCGTTCGGCGGTAGAGAGCCGAGCCAATGCAGCAGACCGGCACGGACTTCGGCGCCGCCGTCATACACCACGTTCAGCGAACAAGTCCGGCGATTGGTCCGGACCGTCCTCACCCCGTCCAGATCCGAGACACGGGCTTCGAACTCATCGACGGCGAAACAAGGATGCGCAAGCCGGGCGAGCCGCAGCCGAAACCGCCGGTAGGTATTTTCAAGAACTTCTAGGTGACACGACAATGAAGCTTGAACACGACTCATCTTCGCCCGGAGCGGGCGTCATCGAACTGGCGGATGAGGACCGTCGCCGACTGCGAGACGCTTTCCGCCAGCTCGAATATCCCAGCTTTGCCGCCCATCTGGCCCACGCCGTCGGCACTCCCGTCGACAAGGGGCTCAAGCTGATACCGCCGCGCTGGCATCGTCGCTTCTCCGGACACTTGCAGGCGGGCATCGGCCGGCTTCTGGAAGCCGCGGTCACCCGCCTCGGGCAGGGGCAGCCTCGCAACGAACGCTTCTACCGTCGCATGGCGCGGAGCACGGGCGCGATTGGCGGATTGTTCGGCGGTTCCGCATTGCTGGTGGAACTGCCGCTCACCACGTTGATCATGCTCGCGGCCATCGCCGAAATCGCCCGCAGCGAACGCGAGGATTTGAACCGGCCGGAAACCCGTCTGGCCTGTCTCGAAGTTTTCGCTCTGGGGGGACGCTCGAAGGCCGATGATGCCGCCGATACCGGTTATTACGGCTTGCGCCTGGCTCTCGAAGCCGCCGTCAAACAGGCGTCACGCCACATCGCCGAACAGGGCTTGAGCCGGAACGGAGCGCCGGCCATCAGCCGCATGATAGTCATCGTATCCGAGCGTTTCGGACTGATACTGTCGGAGAAAGCCGCCGCGGAAATGCTGCCCTTGGCCGGCGCGGTCGGCGGCGCCTTCATCAACGACTTGTTCGTCCGGCATTTTCAGAGCATGGCCCGCAGCCATTTCGTCATGCGCCGGCTGGAACGCCGCTACGGGAGGCATTACATCGAGGCCGAGTATCGGAAGCTGAAATCGGTTCGGCATGAGCGCCGGGCAGACCCGCCGGCCATGATGGCGCGGTCCGCATGATGCTAATGAGGACGATTCTCGGAAAATGGTCAAGCATTCCTTCTCGCGCCCACTTTCCGGTCTTTTGGCAGAGCCTATCCCGGTAAGCCGTTCGCGCTGAGCCTGTCGAAGGGCCTGTCCTGAGCGGAGTCGAAGGGTTTTGGGACCTACTGAATTCGTTCTACCGGGACCACGTTAGGTGCACCTGAACAGGGTCAAATCGCAAGCCCGCCTGCGGTATCCGATCCGGCGATCAAGGTAACGGCAACCGTTTTTTCGCCGAGTATCATCGGAACCTGTCGATCTTCCGTTGTATGCCCGTTTGGGTTATTCACTCTCGGTGCTCACGAGGACCAGTTTTCGGCCGTTCCGGTCATCCGGTCTGACCAAAATCCGCCGTTCAGGAATGCTGCTTTCTTCAGAGGCGGGGGAGTAGTCCGTGACCGAAGCGGACTGTCGCAAGCCAGTCAAGTTATCGACCGCCGCCACACTGTTACATACCTGTCCATGCCTCAATTTAGTCTGTGCTATCTGGGCTTCATTGCGCACTGAATTCCGCATCTTTTATCCTTTCGCCAGCATACTACCGGCGACATCGCCTCCGGTCGCTGCGAAATAGGTGGTGCCACTTGCTCACAGGATATACGACAACGTGCTGACAGCAGTCGAACTCTCCAAGCGATACTCCGGTCGGCCGGTCATAGACGGCTGGTCGTACGAATGGCCCAAGCCGGGCGTCCATCTGATCGCGGGTGCGAACGGCGTGGGTAAATCGACTCTCCTCGGCATGCTCGCGGGCGCCCTGGTTCCCGATGCCGGTGAAGTTTGGATCCGCGGCGTGAGCCTGAGCGCCCGACCGGCCCGCGCCCTCCGTTGCTTGGCTTATTGCCCGGCGGATTGTCCGGTCTTCCCCTTTCTGACTGGTGAGGAGTGGCTGGCCTTCGTCGGTTCTGTTCGGGGCGGCTGGGATACTGAGACCTTGGATCAGCTGACCGAATCGTTTCGGCTACACGCGTATTTGAAGACGAACTTCGGCCACATGTCGTTGGGTACGGCAAGGAAGTTTCTGTTGCTTGGCACTGTCGCCGCGGAGGCGGATGTCCTCATCTTGGACGAGCCCAGCAACGCGCTCGACGCCGCCTCGCTCGCGGCCTTGCAGGCGACGCTCCGGCGCCTGGCCAAGACGCGGCTGATCCTGATGTCTTGCCACGAGACCTCGCGGCATGCGGCCTTCGGCATACGGCCTGAAAACACCGTGACATTGACTTGAGAGGCTGTCACGTGTCTCGCCATCCACCGTTGGAAGTGTCCCGATCGCGCCTGTTTTTCCGCCTGCTCGGCTGGCGCTTGCGCCATTACGCCGACGCGACCCTGAAGCTTTTGCTCCGCCGCTGGCAATCTGTGCTCTTCGCACTTTTAGTCGTTTCGCCAGCCGCCACGCCACTTGCCGCACAAATCGACGCCGTCGGGACGCCGGTACGCAAGATTGTGGAAGGCGGCAGTCCGGCTTACGCGCTGACCGCCTGGCTGACCCTGTCACTGCTGGCCATCGCCTGGGCGGCCGTGCAAGCCGATGCCTTGCGAGGAGGCGCGCCCTGGCGATATCTGCGCACGCTGCCTGGGCTGTCTCGCTTCGAGGCCGGGCTCGACCTGACGCTGCTGCTAATTGCCGATCTCCCCCTGCTATTGCCCTTCGTCGCCTACGGGATCACTCTGCTCGGACCCGCCCGCAGTGGCGGTCTGGAGCATGGACTGCTGGCCTTGGCCCTCGGTACCCAATGGCCCATCGTGCAGCAACTCGTACTGCGTGGATCGTGGGCCGCATTGCTGGTCGCTGCAAGTGCGCTGATCGCCATGCTGGCTTTGTGCGTCGACGGGGCACGCGAATTTGCCTTTGTCCTGCTCACGGGGGGACCGATCGCGGCCTTCCGCTTGCGCAGGCGCCTGACGGGAGTGATGAAGACCGGATCTTGGCGGATCGGAAGCAGAATCGGCCAGCATCTACACCCTGTGGTTAACCTTGCGGCCATGGACGCGTTGGCATTGATGCAATGGAGCCAGTTGCCGGCGCGAGTGGCGCTGCTGGCTTATGCGGGTATTCTTGGCTGGTTCGGGACCGGCTGGGAGTCTGTCGGATTTCAACCGCAGGTGGCGGTAGGCCTGCTGCTGGCGGGCTTCGTCCCGCTGATATTTCAGGTGGCTGGACTGGCGTTGACCCTGCGTGCCGAGCGCGCGCCCATGCGCCCCCTGCTGGCATCGTTGGGGATAGGAACAGCCGCCACGTTCGTGGCCGACCTGCTGGTATTGGTAGCGGCGTTCTGTCTGCTCGCGTTCCTGCCCGTCGCCACGCTTTACCCGCTCGCAGGTTCCTACGCCTTCCTGATACTACCCTTGGGAAGCACGGCAGTCGCCGTGACGCTCGCTCTTTACTCGACTATCGACGCAACGCGGTTCTGGCCCAAGTTGGTCACCGCAGCGGCGTTTTGGCTGGCGGCATGGCGGGTGGTCATGTTTCATTAGGAGCATCGGTTCGGGACCTGATACGGGCTGGAAGACCTTCATATCGAGATTCTCGAAGACCGCACGGCCCTCTACGGTCTTACCGCAAAGGCAGTCGACCGGATCGATCGCCAGTTCGAAGACACTCCATAAAGCAGCCGTTCGAACGAAATTGTTAAATAACGACGAACGGTGGGTATGGCCGAATACTGAACAGATATCGGGATCAGCCTAACAGGCTCCAATTGGCCGGCTACTGCCAGTGGTGCGGTCTGTCAGCTGGCATTCGGGTATATGTTGGCTTTCAGTTTCGCCGAAAGGCCATTCCGTACCCGATAGGGACTGTGGCACCGTGTATCCAAGGTCTGCATACGATAGTGGAGCGGAGGGGGCCAGCAGAGAAATGACTACGTGACCGACCCTCCAATGGGCTACGAACCCTATGATCTCCACGATTTAAGAAAACATGGAGGCTGAATTTATTCGTGCCGCTATCGTCGAATTAAACGGGTGATGTGTGAAAGCCCGCAGTGAGCGATTCAGAAGGAGAGTAATTCATACGGGCAGCTACTGCTCAGTGAGCCGCAGTTGTTCAGTTATTAATCAGGCCCGTAAATACCCTCCTGGTATTTACGGGCCGCCGCCCAGGCCGGTACACGCCCGGCCTGGGCTCACGCGGCTTGTCGCCGCGCCGGGGCATTCCTGCCCCGGATTAACCCGGCCTATATTTATAGGCCGGGTTAATAATGCTCGGTCTCGGTACATGGTAGTCCCTTTAGAAACTCATGGAGTTCCTTATGAAAAACCTACTCACCGCAACTTCACTATCCATTCTTGCTGTACTGTCGAGTCAGGTTGAAGCGCGAACTATCGTTTCAGCCGACACTCGCTGCTTTCAAATCGGCGATGTCATACCCGGTGGTTGGGATAGAACGCTGAAAATCAAAATGCAACAGGCGCTCAGTGATAAACCCGGTCAAATTGTCCATGTCGATGCGCTGGAGCTGGGGTTCAAGGCCACCAACCCCCCGATTCAGTATGCCAACCAATTGACGGGCTCGGCCACGATTGCCCCGCCCAACGATCAGCTACCTGGCGGCGACCAACTTCAGATCAGCTTGGTGGGGACCAGCTATGGCAACAGGGAGGATATCAGCAAAAATGGCGTGTTCAGTTTTGATTATGCGCTCAGGCTTGACCCCAAAACCCTTGCTGGGCCAATAACCGGTTATCAGATATTCACCCCCTTCAGTAACGGGCAAATTGATGCGCCTATCTCTCAGGCTCCGCTGGATACGCAACTGCAACCCATATCGTGCGAGGGCCGATAGCTGAATTCGGTATGCTGGTCTTGCATTGACGGCCGCCCGACGAGCAACCCTCAAAATCGATAACGATTACGCATGGGCCGCTCGCACTCGGGGGAAGGGGCGAGATTCACAAGGGCAAGAAAGCGGAATCGAGCAGGGTGGCCACGGCAGCCGGTTTTCGGCCTGAGCGGCCATTCGACCTAACGAATGTCTGCCGTTCTCGAATGGCTGCTTGAGTCAGATCCGATAGATCTTCGACAGGATTTTCATGGGGTTAAGGCTTAACGTGGAGGTAACCGGCGCGGAGTCGCATCGCGGCGGAGGTCCGGTTGACCGACGTGTTATGCGGGTTCATAGCTTTCGCGCCTCCTCCCACAAACGTTCCTTCCCCACCTTCTGATACCAACCCTCAAACTCGGCCCGATGTTGCTGCCAGGGTTCCGAAAGCGGCCGGCGTGGATCTTTGCTGAGGGAGTACGCCATGCCTTCGATGAACCATTCCGGGCCAAGCCATAGTGTGAGAGCACCAAGCTGCTCTGCCTGAAGGTGGTGGACCATCTCATGGCGCACGTAATATGGTGTCCAACCTCTCGGACTGATGACTATTCCAAAGTTCCCGACGGTGCTTGCGGAAGCCTTTATGAACCCAAAAGACCGGAAGCAATCCTCCGTAGAACAGAATACAACGCGTGGATTGTGTTGAAATGGACCAACAGCCGAGGCGACGAAACGTAGAGCTCCCTCGTACAATTCGGATGCTTCCCGATACCGCAATGCATTATCGATACAGATCCTGGAGCTGACACAAGAGATATCGCCCGCCCATTCGGGCGCCAAGACCCGTATCGGCTTGAACATCGCCCATGCGATAGCAGGACTTGCTAGCAAACAGACGATCAGCGATGGTTTCAAGATCTGTCGCGGCACTCTATTTTTTCTCCTCGATAATTGCCCTCAGTGCGGCATTGAGTTCAGTTCCGGCCCACTCAGCGGGCCTGAGATTGAAAGGCCCTCCGGTAGATCGTTTAACGCGCATATCCGCAAGTACAGATCCCGATTGTACAGAGAGAGTCCTGATGCGAAAGTCCGCTTCGCTCGAACCAGCCCACAAGAACGGAAGTGAGTACGTAACAAATATCCGCGGGGTCAACTCTTCGATGCGCACCAAAATGACGGTATCAACGCCTTCCTCGGAAAACTTCGACACCAACTCCGACTCCGGCCTGCCGGACCAGTCTGAAACCTGCCTGATGCCGCCAGGAGCTGCAATACTTCCACAGGGAATTTCCCGGAACGCCCGCTCAATCTCTTCCAATGCCATTTGTTCACGTTTCTCAGGCTCCTTTTGATCATTCCGCCATGCCATTTCCGGCAAAATGGCAACGTGCCCGAGCGAGACTCCCCGTTTACCGCAAACTGCTTTGTCCCCGCCTGCGTGATAGGTTTGCATGGTCGTGCTGGCGCAACCAGAACTCATGAGCCCGACGAAAAAGCTGAACAGAATGCCGTTACGTTTCATGTTGCCTCTTGTGAACTGCGATGCATAACGCCGCTCATAACCGGCAGCAAAAAGTGGCGCGACGAAGGAGCGGCGCTTTTTACCGTCCGAGTTGATGGGATTGTCGTGCGTCGTCTTTTGGCTTTGGGTTATCGATTTTGACGCCAAAATTCGCAACCCTCCGGGCGTTAAATTCGCTCCCTTTGGCAATTCGTTGCAGGGCTTCTGTGGCTTTGCCTGCAATTTGTTTATTCCGCTCCGATGCATTAGCAAGTAGCCCGGATGGAGCGCAGTGGAATCCGGGAGACTCGATGCACCACTCGTCCCGGATTCCGTAAAGCTCCATCCGGGCTACGCTGGCCTTCATCCTCGGCATCTAAATATATCAATGATTCGTCCGCAGCACCTGCGTTAGTCTGTCACTATAGCAAGCCCGATTCTTACATCAAATTCGCAATGGCGAAGCCGCTTCCTGAATGTCCTGTTCTTTAGGGGAGCAATCTGAGAGGTGTAGCATGCGAACACATCGATTGCCATCACTCCGGCCCATCGCTTGTTTTCTCATGAGCCTGGCGGGCCACGCCGCGGATGCGTCAGCATCGCCATCCGATCCTCTAACGTCGTCTAGCGTTGTCGAACAGGGTCAAGGCCAGCCGGCCTCTGGTGAAGTCCAGGAGGGCGGGATTGCCCCAATGCAGAGTCTCACTGCCTTATTGCCGTGGCCGGGCGAATTCGCGCTGCGGACTTACAAAGGCTTTTATGTGACCGCGCTCGATGGGGGAGGAAGAATAGCCGAACCTGTCCTCCTGACGACCGCGACGACAGCCGGGCCCTGGGAAAAGTTCACGTTTGCCGTGACTTACCCCGACACGCCTCATGACAAGAGCATTCAGACGTCCCGCGGCTATTATTTGACTGCGCTGAACGGAGGGGGCTTGACGGGTGGCGCTTTTCATACCGACGCCACGCAAGCCCTAGACTGGGAGCGGTTTCGACTGCTGGATCTGAGTGTCGGCAACTTCGCGCCCAGTTTTTATGCGATCAATACGATAAAGGGGTTTTATGTCACGGCAGTCGGAGCTGGCGGCAAATCCGCAGATGCCTTTCATACCGATGCGACGCAGATTCAAAATTGGGAAAAATTTCGGATCGTCAAGTGCGGCGACGTGGGATCGGGATTCGAGTATGGCATTCTGACCGCGGACGGCACATTTCTGTCCGCCGAGTTGCCAGGAGGCCGGTCATCGCAAGGGGACATAATAATAGTCGGACGGGCAGAACCGGAGTCGAGATTTAAATTCATCCGACAAAGCGACGGCTCTCATGCTCTGCAGACTTCCAATGGCGTGACCTTCGTTACCGCCCTCGGTGGTGGGGGACTCGTGCAAAAATATATCGACTGCGACCCGGGCTTTCCAGGCGCATGCATCAGTACCACATCGACCATCTTCCACACCGATGCGACACAAGTCCTAGCCTGGGAGAAATTCCGGATCATCGATCAGGGCAACTGCACCTATGCGCTTCAAACCTCGAGCGGGTTCAATGTGGGAATCTACCGAGACTCAGCTGGACACACCTTGCTCACCACCCGCCGCGACGGCGTATCGACATCGAACGAATTGTTCCAGCTAATAGTGTACGGCTTGGCTTCACCAGTGGTCCTGCAATGAGAGGGCTACACGCCCGCATGAGTACTATTAACCCGGCCTATAAACATAAGCCGGGTTAATTCGGGGTGGGGATGCCCCACTCGGCGGCAAGCCGCGTCAGTCAAGGCCGGCCGTGTACCGGCCTTGGCCTCGGCCCGAAGTGCCAGGAAGGGATCGACGGGCCTGATTCACAATTAACAACATCTATCGGCAGATAGGCGCGCCCAAGATTTTCCGCGACAGCAGACAGCCGCTTCCCCCGTATCCGGAGTCGAGCGCCGTTCAGCGAGGCGGGCGCGAGCAGGCCGGCGTCGATGTTGCCGATGCCAAGCCCATTAAGGGTGGGAATCCATTCCCGACGATGCAACTGGAGCAACGGGTTGCCGACTTACGACCGTAGCATCCTGTAGGTCGGGAATCCTTTCCCGACGCCATGTCCCGGCCGCGCGTTTTCGTCGGCAAAGGATTGCCGATCTACAAATGGCTGAAGCAATTCACTCGAACCGAAGGCGCTAACGATGTTCGCCAAGCCTTTTTTGTAAAGCCCAGAATTCAAGCTGCCAAGTCGACGACCGGCGCCCTGGGTCGGTCCAGTGCCCGCGCGAGGAAGGCGGCGATTCGCTGCCAGTGGACCCGAAGGGTCACGTCGTCGTAGTTTTCCGGACGGCCGTGGAGGTCGAGGACGATCGCATCGCCGCGGGCCATGAAGCCCGCCGCCAGGTCTTCCACCGGCCCGGCCGCGAGAGTCCGGGTGTTTGCGCGGCAAGGGCCGAACCGGCTCGGCGGCTCGAAGGGCGTCGTTGGTTCCGCAAACCCGCGCGCAACGGCCAGCGGCGTAGCGTAGCGCCTGCTCGTGATCCTCGCGCGAGAAATCGGCGAGTGCGTCGCCGATCAGAAAAGGCTGGATGTCGAGCATGAAGGCTTCCGCCGCGGTCATCAGGCAGCCGATGTGGGCGTACACTCCGTAGATCAGCAACTGGTCGCGGCCCGTTCCGCGCAGCCGCGCTTCCAGGTCGGAGCGCTTGAACGCGCTGTAGCGCCATTTGGTCGGCACGGTGTCGCCGGGCTGGGGCGCGACCGCGTCCACAACGCGCGTCGATTCGGGCCGGTCGGGAATGCCGTCGCCCCAGAAATCGTTCAGCAAGGCACGGTCCTCTGGCGCCTGCCCGCCGGGCTGCGCGGTGTAGAACACCGGAATGCCGGCCTTTCGGGCCGCAGCGATCAGGCGGGCGCAGCGGTCCAGAAGCTCCTGAATGGGCGGCTGTGCGGGATCGTAGAAATCCAGGAAATACCCACATCGGATTTGTCGAACGAAACCCTGGATATGCACGGGCCATCGAATCATTGAAGGAAGAACTGGAAGCCGTCGACTGGTACAACCAGCGGGTCGATGCCTGCAAGGACCCCACCTTTTCCAAGGAGCTCCGCGATTACTTGTTCACGGATAAGCCTTTGGCGCACGAATAACGGTCATCGAGCGATTTCTCGATGGCAATCGGGTCGGGGTCGCGGGACATCGCCCGTTACCCTCGACCGAATCGCCGGACGACGTGGTGTTCGGACAGTGCCAGCTCCGTTGCCGGTATTTGGCGCGGACGATCAAAACTTCAGAATGGCGTTTGCAAAGACCGTGTTGTATTCGTAGTCGGCAAACACCCGGCTGGAGCTACGGTGTCCTTTCTCGTAGACGATATTCAGCTGGCCGTGATCGGCAAAGTCGTAGGAAACCGATAATCGGCCGGTTAGGATCGTGTCTTCGTCAGTCTTCGCATCGATGCGTAATTTCGGGTCGCCGGCGTACTGCCACTCTTCCCAGCTAAATTTCGCTTGCAAGTCGATCTTTGGCGTTACCGACCACGTGGGGCTGACGCTCACGCCTTTAGTGACGACATAGCTGGCCGCGATATCCGAGGTTCTGTTCAACAAATCTCCCCAACCCGACAAGGTAATCACGGTTTTTCCTGTCGGTGTCCATTGATAATTGAGCCGCCATGCCTCGCCTTGATAATCCCGTTGTGAAAATTGCTTATGATTGCGGATGCGATAGCCGATGCGTCCCTCTACCAGCGATTTTCCGGTAATCTGCCATTTGTAGAGTGCACTGAATTCATGTTCCTGGTAGCGGTTATCGATCAGCGCGGACAAAACCCGCTCCCGATTCGGCAGGCTGGCATCCGTGTGTGTGTACTGAATGCCGATCGTATTCTCGTCGGGAGATTTATAGTGCAGCCCGATGATGCCGGTATCGCTGGTCAGATCCAGAAACCTACGCTGGGGCGCCTCATGCTCGCTGTTCAGCCACCGGTATTGTCCGTTCAATCTCCATCGTGGATTGAACTTGTAATTGACATCGACCAAGGCCGTATTGTCCGTGATGAGATCCCTCCCGAAAAACCCCGTGTTGGTAAAACCTCCCAAATACTGCCTGTAGCCATAGCCGAGTATTCCGCCGAAGGAAGTTCCCGCTTGCCATTTCCATGTCCCTTTTGCCAGGGACGATACATGGTTAAGCTCATCGTGGTTGGCGTAACGATTGTCGTCGACCTTTCCCTCGAGCTGAAACTCCTGCCGGCTCACCGGAATATAGGTTCTGAGCCCCGCGGAAAGCCGGTTGATCAAGTCCCAGCGTTCCGATTCGTTTATCGGTGCGTTCGGATTGGTCTTGCTCGGGCGACGGAAAAGATTGTCATCGTAGGTCAGCGTCTCCGATAAATAAGGCTGAAAAGTGTCAGTAGGATCGGCGACGCCGAAAGAGGCTTCCGTCCACACCAAAAACGCGAGGGAAATAATAGTTTCCGCTTTGGGCTTATACATGAACCGCTGATGCTTGCGTCTTGAACGTAGCGCTTTCAAATGCTTGCGCAAACCTTTTGTATCAGCCTATGCGGCGAGACTTTCCGTACCGCCGAATTCCGATAGCGACTAGCCCGATCGTGTTATGGCTATACACAACGGCACGCCTTTAGCGAAAGAGGACCGGCAAAATGTCATCGATCCGCTTTGCACGAAAATAAGACCGCGCCGCCGCGCGGCTCTCCGAATCTGCGATACGGCCTGCGGCCGCAGAGCTCAGGCCGTCGAGGATCGCGGACGCGAATCCGGATTCATCTTTGCTGACTCGGAAGCAATTCTTGACCTCATCCGGAAGTCCAGCCAAGCCCTGAGGCGTACTGATCAATTCGGCGGGGGAAAAAAGCATTTCGACGGACTTGATATTGACTCCGCTACCCGCAAAGACAGGGTTGATCAAGATCTGCGCGTCGCGCAATATCGAGACGGCGTCTGGCGGATTTTCGATCAGTGTGACTTCGGGGCGCGCAGCGAGCGCCGCTCGTATCTGATCCGAAGGCTGGCTGCCGGCGATGAACAGGCGCAGGCCGGGCCGTGCATCGAGAAGCCGCGGCGCCACCTTCTCCAGAAACCAAACCAAGCCCTGGACGTTATTGGGCATGAACAGGTTTCCGAGATAGCCGACGTCGAATCGGGGGGGACCTTCCCGCGGCGCACTGAGGCGTCCCGCAAAAGATTCGTCCACCAGCGGCGGCAGCCAATATCCGGACGTAAACCCGAGCTTCTCCCAATATCTAAGGTCATCGACGGAGATATCGAAGAACGCGGAACTCTCCCTGAGAATTCCGTGCTCGTAACGGCGCAGGTTGAACAGGCTGAGTGTCCACTGAAACCGTTCTCGCGCCGTTCGGGCGATTCTGGCCTGATGTAGTGTGTACCGATGTTCGATGTTGTGAGAGCGGTAGAACAACGGCAGTTTCAGCTCGTGCGCCAGACCGCGCGCCACCTCGCCACCATAGACGGCGTCCAGCCAGATTGCCTGGCTGTCGAATGCGCGCTGCGCCTCCAGCAGGGAACGAAACTCGGCGGGCCTCAAGCTACGGGAGGCCACTCGCCAAGGCAGCCGCCACAGGTGGACAGTTCGCTTGATGCGCGAACGCCAGGTTCGTTCAAACGGAAAGACGTACAGCTCCTCCACGACCTCCCGCACCTTGTCGAGATGTTCCGGTCGCAGCGCGCCGGCGGCTCCGCCGCCCCAGCAGACGAGTTGGACGCGGACGCCCGCCGATTTCATGGCGCAGAGCCGGCGCCACACGTCGACCAGACCACCATGTCCGGGAGGGAAAGGCAGCTCGTTACAGATCATCGTGATGCGCATCGGTTGGTCCTTATCTTGCTCTGCGCGCTTTGTGTACGGATGCCTGTGGCGAAGCTAGCGGGTGGAACACCAGCTTGAATTTCGTCTCCGTTGCCATGGCTTCGAGGTAGATGCCCCGGCGGGTGTACGGCGCGGCGGAATCGGGGACGGTGCCCACAAACACCCGCTGCAGCTCGGCGCCGGCGATCGCCAGGGCAAACCGGCGGCCG
>Ga0196965_1000446_pt1 | contig 24711 bp, 20 predicted proteins | sample S1_20metaG_FD_148668 | JGI IMG/M metagenome (GOLD analysis project Ga0196965, IMG submission 148668) | Soil microbial communities from Anza Borrego desert, Southern California, United States - S1_20 | ecosystem: Environmental > Terrestrial > Soil > Desert | place: USA: California | collected... | reverse complement strand
TTGCGCAAACCGGTAACTATTTCCTTTCAAACTATTCTCCCGGTAAAGATCATTTCAACAACCTCTGCTTCGATATGGCGCAGGATATGCGAGGCATTATGTATTTCGCCACGCAGTCCGGTGTATTGGAATTCGATGGCAAAAACTGGGATATGCTTCGCGGGGAATCAGCTGTCTACGCGCTGCATATTGCGGCGACGGGCGATCTTTTCTGGGCCGGAGCGAAAGGGTTTGGAAAAATCGACTTCGATGCCGACGGTTTTCAGCACCTGAGTTTCATTTCGCACGAAAACGTCAAAGATGTTTTTCAGATCGTATCGGTAAAAGATGAAGTATATTTTTTGAAAGAAGATGCGGTTTATCAATACGACATCTCATCGGGAAAAATTTCAACTGTTCCTGCAACAGATCTTACAGGACTCTTTACAAACATATTCGAGCTCTTTGGTGCAGTTTATGTCAATACGATCGAAGCCGGCTTATACAAAATCGAAAATGGAAAGTTTGTTCAGTCAAAGCTTTCATTCGACTCTGATGTTGTTTTCACGTCCCGCATGGACGATCAGTATGTAATTGGTACGACCTCCAATAAACTTTGGTTGTGCGATGAGCTGTTACAACCAAAACCGCTCAAACTAAAAGATCAGGATTATGTCGACGTAAGTGTAGTTATCAGCGGAAGCTACATTACAAAACAGCTGATTGCCCTGGGTACTTTACGCGGCGGTGTTATTTTTCTAAATCCGGAAACCGGCGAGACGAATGAAATTGTCAACTACGACACCGGCCTTCCCGACAATGAGGTCTTTGCATTGATGAGTGATCAGAATAAAGATGTCTGGGTTGCTCATGACTATGGGTTCAGCAGAATTGCGCCGTTCATGCCCCTGCGTTCATTCGGTCACTTTGCTGGATTAAAAGGAAATCTACTCTGCGCGTATTCATCTCGCGGTGCCACTTACGTAGGCACATCGCTTGGTTTATATAAGATTCAAAAAGAAGATGTTTATGAAGATATCGTATATTATGTAGACGTTGAGGTTCCGCAAGCAAAGTCAGCAAATCAAAACAAGAAAGAACAACAAAACGAGGAGGAAAAGAATGAGGAGGAGGAAAAACCAGCCTCGAAAAAGAAAGGCTTGTTCAGCTTTCTGAAAAGAAAAAAGAACAGAGAAAACGAAAAAGATCCAAAAAGTACAACCGACCAGTCGGTTGCAAGCAATGAAAGCAACAAGCCTGTAGGCACCCCTAAGTTCCGCCGTGAGAAACGCACTGAAAAAGTGCTGCGTACGTCGCAAAGCGTTTATAAAAAGGTAAACGGCATAGATGCAAAGGTGAATATGATCCTGGAGATCAATGGCAGCCTGATTGCAGCCGGGCTCGGTGGCGTATACGAAGTGAATGGTCTTGAATCTCGTGTGATTCTTGAACAACCTGTACGCTTTGTTTATGCGTCGGAGTTTCATAACATGCTTTTCGCTTCAACGTACAATAATGAAGTTGAGTCGTTGATCAAAACAAACAAGGGTTGGAATGACATTCCTTTTCTGGAAGACCTTGACGATCAAATTGACTTTATTTTTGAGGGTGGTGAAAATGAAGTCTGGCTTTGTGGTTTAAATGACATTTACCAGGTTGAGATAAAGGAACAAAAAGTTGAAAACATTCATGAAATCGAGGTTCCAAATCCCGACATTGAAAGTACATTCGGCGTTCGCGCGGGAGATAATATCATTTTCGCCAACGGAAGCGGATTCTACAATTTCGATCACGCCTCCTCTGAAATTTCACGCATTGACTCATTGCCTTCGCCGCTGAAATACTTCGCCAGCGAAGGTCACATCTTTTATCGTGATGCACATGGCTGGCATGTCAGTGGCGAGCAGACCAAACAATCTAATCTTCAACTGCTAAACCTCTTCCCGGATCTTCGTTTTATTTCTTCTGACCAGGAGCCTGGCAATTTCTGGATGATCAGCGGCAGCAATGGGCTTTACAAATTTTTCAGCAACAAGCTTACCGCGGATATTGTGCCATTTCCGGTTTTCGTCAAATCCATTGTCAACGACAACAAAAAAACCGGCAGAAAAAACAACATACATCTCACTGAAGAAAAGAGTGCGGTGATATTTGAGATCGTCCAGCCGGATTTCGTCAGCCCTGATGCAATTGAATTCAGATACCTTCTCGAAGGCATGTCCGAGAAATGGTCCGATTGGTCTTCGAAAAGCTCGGTCGATTTTCCATATCTCCCGCCCGGCGACTACAAATTGCTCGTTCAATCCAAAAATGTATTTGATAAAATAACAGATCTGGATCCGGTGCGTTTCGAAGTGCTTCCTCCGTATTGGAAAAGGGCGTGGTTTTACGCGATGGAGTTTTCGATACTATCGACCCTCGTACTGTTGTCATTTCGTTTAAACTATCGGTACCGGATCATTAGCCGCATCCTTTCGTTGCTCACCATCATTTTGCTAATCGAATTTATTCAGACGCTGATTAGCAGCACCATTCAGTTTGAGCAGGAAAGCCCCGTGATCGATTTTATCATTCAGGTTTGCATCGCCGGGATGATCTTACCGGTGGAAGGTTTCCTACGCAATCTCATGCTTGGGTCGCTTAACAAGTCAAGTAAACTGGCACAGATGCTTGTTGGAAAACCGAGAGATTTGATCATTGTTAAAGAAGCGAAGGAGTTTCAGCCTGCTGATGAGGATTGAGAAATCTTTATCATCTTAGTAGAAAATCGCACGATGAATCAGCTCGTAGTCTTTTTAGTAGTCACTTTTTTTATTTTTGGATGTAACGCCAAACCGGAGCCCCGAAACAATTCCACACCGAAACTTTTCAATGCTGTTAATTCAGACCCCGCTGCAGTCGAACTTGCCGATAGTATCATTTCGTCCGCTGGCGGAAAAGCAGCCTGGGAAAAAATCAGATTCATCTCCTGGAAGGATGGCAAGTTCAATTTTTACTGGGACAAAAAAGCATCTAACGTTCGCATAGCAGACGAGAATCGAATTGCGATCATTAACCTTTCTTCGCGCGATGGTCGCATACAAATGGGAGGGACTGAAGTGGCGGATTCAACCGCCGTAAAACAGGAGCTTACCGGTGCCTTCCAACGCTGGCGATTATCATCGAATAAGATCTTCATTACGTATCAGCTGAAAGAAGTGGGCAACTCGCTGCTTTACTTTGGCGAAGAAATCGTTAATGATAAACGATACAATGTGCTTGAAGTGAACTTTAAGACAAAAGCTGGAAAAACGAAATATGTGCTCTTCGTGGGCTTGAAAAATAACCGCATTGAACAGCTTCATTACTATCCGAAAAAAAATCAATCTTCGGCAACTGTTATTTTCCGATACCCGGAATACAAAAACGCCAACGGAATTATACTCTCCATTCCATCACCGAGCGATATTAGTAACGTAAGAATCGGAGAAGACATTCCGGAAGATTTGTTCACCGATTTCTGATCAGGCGCGAACCCATTGCACGACTTCGCCAAATGATTTTCGTTTCAATGCCGACGGCTGGCTTTTCGGTACGCCAATGTGAAAAAACCCTATGAACTTGTCATCCTCATTAAGGCCAAAAAGTTCCTTCACTCCTTCGAAATACGTTACACCTCCCGTGCTGAGATATCCACCAACACCATAGGCCGTGGCGCTGAGATACATGTTTTCGACCGCACAAAAAACGGCCCCAACCTCCTCAATTTCCGGAACAGATTGTTTTTCATCACGCTTCATCAGGACAACTACAATGTGTGATGAAAGCAACGGCTTCGTAAGGAGATTTTGATACTTGTCTTCACGAAAAGATCCATCCCGTTCTGCAACGCGTTTGTAGAGTGATGCCTGTGCTTCCGCGAGTGATTGTAGTCCGGCACCAGTAAATATGATAAAACGCCAGGGCTGTGTCATCTTGTGTGTAGGCGCCCACAGCGCACTCTCGACAATCTTTTCAACAATCGCATCGTCTACTACCTCGCCAGTGTAATCCTTTGGAAAGACCGAGCGTCGGTTCTTTATCAATGTATCGTAAGCCTGAATATCAAATAACATAAGGTTTAATTTGGAAAAAGTGTCGCGTCAATATTCGGAATAACTTTCAATGCATTCTTGTAATAAATTTTCTTAAGCACATCGTCAGGCAGGTCGAGTCCGTACATTTTCCAGAAAGCGTGATATCGTTTGTGATAGGGGAAATATTCGTCGGCTGTTTCCAGTACCCTGAAATAAGTTTCATATTCATCAGGGATCCAGCTATCCTTTCCGAACATGACGCGATCCTGGTACTTCGTGAGGAATGCGCGCGCAGCACGTGGCTGCCTTCCAAGTTCGGCAATTACAGCACCGATCTCAGTGTACATGTTCGGCATCTCGTCCATTAGCTCACCAAGTTTTTTCAGGTCATTTCCGAACCATCCGAGATGCGCGTTGATAAACTTTGTTTTCGGGTGACGACGAAACATGTTATGCTGCTCCTCGATAATGGTTTCCCATTTTACCGGATCGTTGTCGTGTCGCCTCCCAGGATGGGTTTTAAGCTCCAGCCATCGCTCGTTATTCGCGTCGATTGGCTGCCAGAATTGACGGGGGTCTGCCGCGTGGATCAGCACAGGTATGCCCAGCTCACCGCACTTATCCCAAATGGGTCCAATCCTTGGATCGTCTATCTTAACCCTGTTTCCCTTGCTGTCTTTGGTGAACATTCCAAGACTCTTATAAATTTTCAGGCCATTGGCTCCTTTCTTTACGTCTGCCTCCAACTGCTTTAACATACGCTCCTGCCATTCAGGATCATCAATGGCGGAAAAATCCATATTTGTGAAAACGATGAAACGTCTCGGCAAAGTCTTCTGAACGTTTGCAAGGGATTGTTCAAGGTGCTCGGTGCTGCCGCGACCCCGGCCACTTAAATTAACCATCACGGCCATGTTGAGTTCGTCCATTTGCGCAGCGAGTGCGCGAAGGTCTTTCGTTGGCATATCGAACTGATGATTGTGAACGTCTATAAAAGGAAACCTTGCCTTTCTTATTCTGTTCTCGGGAACCACAAGTGTTGACGGCGGATCATACGCTTCAAACTCCATTGGCATCTCAAGCGGCTGCTCTTGCGCCCTCACAATGTTTGTCGTCATGATTAAACACAAGATCAGCAAAGTCTTTCTGAACATAAGATTTCTTTTTTCCGGCAAGATAACAACCGTTCCATTCCCACGTTCGTGAATGTCATAAACGGAAAAAGGAATCTTTGAATAGTCGTGCCGCTGCGCCTTTCGGTTCGGCGAATTATTCATAAATTCGAATCTTTCAAATTGTGATGATGAAACGAACACTCTTTGTTATTGGCTTGTTAATTTCCTTTAGCGGCATTGGTCAGGATCAGCAACTCGAAAGCGCGCGCAAAAAAATAGAAGCCGGCGATTTCCAAAATGCGGAGCAGGCGCTTACAAAGGTGCTCGAGGCTAACCTCAGAAACAAACAGGCATTAAACCTTCGCGGTCAGGCACGGTTTGGGATGAGTAATCTTTACGGTGCGATCAGCGATTATACGAGCGCGCTTGAAGTAGATTCCACTTTTGCTGACGCGCTGAACAATAGGGGAGAAGCGAAAATGGCGCTCGGTGATGACGATGCTGCGATCGCGGATTTCGACAAGGCGATCAAATTTAATGCGAAGCTTGCCGATGCTTATACAAACCGCGGCCTGGCCAAATACAATATTGAAGATTTGCAGGGCGCCTATTTTGATTTTTCTAAGGCGCTGGATCTCGGTCCGGCCGATGCGGACAAATATTTTAATCGCGGCGTTGCCCGCGCCGAACTCGGTGAATTTATTGGCGCAATTGAAGATTACAACAAGGCGATCGAATTAGAAAAAAAAGACGCGGCACTTTATAACTACAGGGGCGTTGCGCATTACAACGCTGGTAACTTCAACGAGGCAATTGCCGACTACACACAGGCAATTTTGCTTGATCCGAGGGACGCCTTAAAATATGAAAACCGCGCACTGGCAAAAACAGCACTGGAAGATTTCAAGGGCGCGCTTGAGGATTACGACAAGGCAATCGAGCTCAACCCTGAAGAACCAGAGACCTATAATCTGCGAGGAGTCATTAAATACAATCTGGAAGATAACGATGGTGCGATTGCTGATTACACAAAAGCGATTGAGCTTGATAATATGAATCCGGTGTATTACGATAACCGCGCACTAAGCAAAACTGACAGCGAAGACTACGCGGGTGCCATAGAAGACTACACTTCATCCATTGAATTGTATCCTGATGATCCTGAAACCTACTATCAGCGCGCAATGGCCAAGATCTCAATGAACAATAAGTACGACGCATGCCTGGACTTAAAGAAGGCCGATGAGCTTGGATCGACAGACGCAAAAAGCGAAATCAAAAAGAACTGCAAATGACAAATCCTGGAAAGGAAGTTCGCGTCGCGATCATCCTTAACGGGCTTTCATCTTACTCGAAAATATTCTACAGAAAGTTCTATGAACCGCTCAGTCAAGCCTTTACAATAGCGGTATTCAAAACATGCGAGCCATATCATGGATTTTCGCTCGCAAAAGAAGCCGTAAGCAAGGGATATGATTTCGTATTCGCTGCAGGCGGGGACGGAACTTTGCACGAAGTAGTCAACGGCGTAATCGCTGCGGGAACAGGAGTTAGTGAAATTCCAAAGGTCGGGTTAATCCCGATTGGCTCGGGAAATGACTTCGCCCGAACGATGAAATTAAAAGCAGATTCGCAGCACATCATTTCCCTGATAAAAAATTCGTCCGGCAGGCTTGTCAACATTGGGAAAATCACATTTACAACAACAGATGGAGAAACGGATGAACGTTATTTCATTAACGTCGCTGATATTGCGATGGGACCCGAAGTAGTGAAACGCGTAGCAAGTGCGAGAAAAAGGTTTGGCAGCGCCATTGCGTATTACAAAAGTATCGTGGAAACATTTCTCAGCTTCCAACCTATGACCGTCACGGCAACCACACCAGAATGGACGTGGACAGGAAAGCTCCGTTCCCTTGCCGTGGCTAACGGCAAATATTATGGCCACGGGCTGTGCATTGCTCCCGGCGCCCAGCCTGATGACGATATGTTTGAGTTTTTTATTTGCGGAAACGTTTCAGCTTTTGATTTCATCCGTTATTCGGGAACGTTAAAACGAAACAAGTATTTGCGCGTAAAGAACGTTGAATACAGGGCCGGGAGAGAAGTACACTTTACTTCCATGAAACCATGTCTGATCGAAGGGGATGGTGAGCTGCTGGGAATTCTACCTGCAACGGTATCGCTGACGGACATTCGTCTAAACTTTGTTTCCTAACGAAACAAAAAAGACTGCCCCGATGAACAGTCTTCCTTCTTGTTATTTCAAAAATTCCTATTTTTTCATGACAAGTGTCCCTGCAATCATATCATGCAAGCCTTGCTTCTTTTCTGTGAAGGCCGCCATCAGGTAGCCTATGTACATGATCATACTCGAAATAATTTTTCCAAATGAACGAAGGAGGGCTTTTCCAAATGAGATTCTGTTTCCTTCCAGGTCTGTTACTTTAATACCCATCGCCATTTTTCCCAACGAACCTTGTGTTTTTGAAGATTCCATTAGCGTGTAATATAGAATAACAATGCCATAGATCACCACCATCATCATGAACATCGCCCCCATTGCTGCACCTACTAAACCACCAACGGCCGCAGGATCATTCCCATCAAAATTTTCTGCTTCTGAAGCTACACCGATTCCAATGGCGGCAATTAGTGGAACAAAAACTACCATATACAGAACGCCGATAACAATGGAGTCGATGATAAGCGCAAGCAATCGTTGTCCAAATCCCGCATAAGCGGTGGTTGATAAGGTTGTAGTAGCTGTAGTTTCCATAGTATAAGTTTTGGTTTACTTAAAGATAGTTATTTTTGATATTCGTCAAAATTCGAAATGAACCGAAAACTTGCAGCAATCTTCAGTCGTGCAGAAGCTACCCGGCGCAAAATGCTGGGCTATGTAAGTAACCTGCCGGAAGAAAAGTTTCTTTTTCAGCCACGCGGGAAATGGTCCGCAAGTCAGATCATTTCGCACCTGGTTCACGCCGAAAGTCTTTCTCTCCAATACATGAAAAAGAAAAGCCTCGGCATAAAAGACATTGATGAAACCGCGTTTCTGGATTCAATTAAATTCCTTGGTCTTAAAATTTCTCAACGGATCCCGCTGCTCAAGTTCAAAGCGCCAGAAGTGTTAGGACAAGATCCACCACAACTTCTATTTGCAGAGGTTAAAAGGCGGTGGGATGATGAACGACTACGCCTTGAAGATTTTCTTTATGTGATCGAAGACCATGAGCTGAAAAAGAAAATCTACAAACATCCCGTGGCAGGGAAACTGAATGTTATACAAGCTGTTTCTTTTTTTAACGAACATTGTATTCACCACATGCCGCAGATCAGGAAACTTGCAAAATCGTAATTCAATCATCAATCGCCTTTTCATGAAAAATTGTTTCTCGTCAATCTTCCTCTTTTGCGCTTTCGTGTTTAACCACCCAACCGTCGCGCAAGAAAAACTTCAGTCCCCCGCCGGATTTTTAGGGTATGAACTGGGAGAGAAGTTTACACGTCATCACCGTGTAGTTGAATACTTCAAACACGTAGCCTCAATGACAGACAATGTAAAGGTTGAGGAATATGGAAGAACATATGAAGGACGCCCACTGGTCTATGCGGTTATAACGTCAATAGAAAATTTCAAAAACATCGAAGAGATCCGTAAGGACAATCTTAGACGCGCACGTATCATCGAGGGAAAAACAACTACGAAAACACCTGTAGTGTGGCTCAGCTATAACGTGCATGGCAATGAAGCGAGTTCTCTCGAAGCTTCGATGATGACATTATACGAATTGGTCAACAACGAAAATGACCAGACGACTACGTGGCTAGAAAATACTGTCGTGGTAGTCGATCCGTGCGTCAACCCCGATGGCCGCGACCGGTATGCCAATTTTTACAATCAATACGGCAACACGCCGCCCAATAGCGACCCCGATGCGTACGAACATTTTGAGCCATGGCCAGGCGGAAGATTCAACCACTATCTTTTTGATCTGAACCGCGACTGGGCATGGCTTACGCAGATCGAATCACAGACACGGCTGGAGATTTACAATCAATGGTTGCCACATGTTCACGTCGACTTCCATGAACAACATTACAACAGCCCATATTACTTCGCCCCGGCGGCTGAACCTTTCCATGAGGTAATAACGCCCTGGCAACGCCTGTTCCAGACAATTATCGGTAAGAATAACGCGAAGTACTTTGATGACAGGGGATGGCTTTACTTTACAAAAGAGATCTTCGATCTGTTTTATCCAAGCTACGGCGATACCTATCCAACCTATAACGGAGCAATTGGTATGACATATGAACAGGCGGGAAGCGGAAGGGGAGGGTTGACGGTAACAACTGAAACCGGTGCGCCTCTTACGCTACGTGATCGAATCCTGCACCACCACACCACGGGACTTTCAACAATTGAGATGACGTCGGCACATGCGTCACGCATAATCGATGAATTCGAAAAATATTTTGCAGACAATGCCTCCAATCCAAACGCAGTGTACAAAACCTATGTGATCAAGGCCGACAACAATTCAGACAAGATAAAAACGCTTCTCAGTTGGCTTGACAAACACCAGGTGAAGTATGGACACACTTCTCCGAAAAACACAAAAGGATTCGACTATCAAAACCAGACAAACCGCTCACTCACAGTAGCAGGCGGTGACATTATTATTAGCGCATATCAGCCGAAATCAAGGTTTCTGACAACGGTCTTTGAACCGGTGAGTAAAATTCCGGATTCATTAACCTACGATATCACAGCGTGGAATCTGATATACGCGCATGATCTGAACGCGTATGCGTTGACCGAACGACTTCAGGTTACAAAATCTTACGAGCCGGAATCTGTCGATACCGCATCCGCGGAGATCAGACCATACGCGTACATCTTCCCTTACAAGCACGTCAAGGATGTAGCTTTTTTGGCCGAGTTGCTTCGTGCGGGCATCAAAGTTCGCTGCGCAGAAAAAAGTTTTAGCGTCGCTGGAAAAGACTTTTCTCCTGGCACATTGATCGTGACTCGTGGCAACAATGACGGACATCAACTCTTCGATAGCTTCATTACAACAATTGCGCGAAAGCACAAACGCGACGTCTTCACTTCGACTACCGGGTTTGTCGATAAAGGGAAGGACTTTGGTTCGGGTGATCTAAATTTTATTGCAGCGCCAGAGGTTGCAGTTCTTTTTGGAGAACAAACTTCGCCCTTGAACAGCGGCGAGATCTGGCATTACTTTGAACAAGAGATCAGCTATCCCATTACACAAATCTCCGGTGATCGCATCAAGTATTCAGACTTGAACAGATATGATGTCTTGATTGTCCCGGAAGGACATTACTCCTTTTTTGACGAAAGTGTCTTAACAAAAATTAATGAATGGGTTTCGTCGGGTGGACGGCTTATTCTCGTTGCGAATGCGATCAACTCGTTTGCTGAAAAACCCGGATTCGGCCTGAAACGATTTACAAATGACGACGAGAAAAATCAATTCGAAAAGTATCAAAAGGAATTAAAAGACAAAGAAGGACTCGCGCGATATGCGGACACCGAACGCAAACAAGTTTCCCAAACAATCTCAGGCGCGATCTATAAAGTGAAAGTTGACAACTCTCATCCGCTCGGCTTCGGGCTCAACGATCAATATTTCACCCTCAAGACGAGCGAGCTTCGTTTTGGTTTCCTTGAGAACGGTTGGAACGTGGGTATCATTGGACCAAACGCCAAGCCTATTCAGGGATTTGCCGGATTTCAGATCAATAAAAAGATCAGCAACAGTCTGGTCTTCGGTGTCGAAAATAAAGGGCAAGGCCAGGTCATTTACCTGATAGACAATCCATTGTTCAGGGAATTTTGGGAGAACGGAAAACTGCTTTTTGCCAACGCTGTTTTTATGGTTGGCCAGTAGCCAGATTGTGACCGAACAGATGTAGTTATTGAATGATCCCGTTTTACCGCAGACTGGCAATCGCAGCTTTGTAATCTGGTTCGTTACCAATTGCCGACACAAGCTCCGTATGCTTCACTTTTCCCTGTTCGTCGATAACAACGATGGCTCTTGCATGGAGTCCTTCGAAGGGGCCGTCTAGCAAATCAACGCCATAAGCTTTCGCGAATCCCTTGTTCCTGAAGTCGGACAACGAAATCACATTTTCAATTCCTTCAGCGCCACAGAAACGTTTAAACGCAAATGGAAGATCCTTAGCAATACACAAAACGACTGTGTTGTCCAGACTAGCCACCCGTTTGTTAAACTCCCGAACCGACATGGCGCAAACGCGAGTATCTATGCTTGGAAAAATGTTCAATATCAGCTGTTGACCGGCATAATCCTTCAATGTGGTTTCAGACATGTCTGTCTTAGCCAGTCGGAAGTCAGGAGCTGGCGTTCCGATAGCTGGTAGGTTGCCTGATGTATTTACGATGAGATCGCCAAGCTTAGTTTGTGCCATTAATAAATTGGGTTAGGTAATAGTCTGTTTATTAATCTCAGAAAAATATTTCAAGAATTGCAAGGGCGACAGGAATTAACAACGCAGTTATCAGTTGCCATAGCGTATTGACATTAAAGGGCCACTCATGCATTTCTTTCAGGTATGCCTGAAGTTCAAACAATTCTTTCAAGCGCTGCATGTTTTCGGATGTTGGCTCTTTAAGTGAGCGGTCGAGTGCCTCTTCGAGGTGATTTGAAAACGAAATCAGGCGATGCTGCTTCTCGCTGGTCATGATCCGGTGAATGCCAATTTGTGGAAAGAGGAAGAATCCAAAGATGGCTGCTGTACCAAACCCGAGCCAGATCAATACAGAAAGATCTGCAAGTAGCGGCGAGAGAACCGCCGCAGCTATCAATGGCGCGAATGTAATCGTGATTGCCAATGACATCTTAAAGTAGGCATATCCCAACGCCTGCAATCCTCTTCCTGACACCTGGTTGACGCTCACGCGGATCCTAAAATTTGTAAGGGAAATCGGGAGTAATAACACATTGATCAATGCCCACAACCCAACACCTAAGAAAAAGAATCCAATCAATTCGTAGAATGCGCGAAAGAAAAATAATGTAGAGTCATCCGGCGTGAACTGTCGAATGGATTGTCCTGCTGACATAAACTCGGCACCAGCGAAACACGCACCGAACACGAGTGGCCAGGCGCCTGCATAGCTCTGTTTTAGTTTTTGTTCATACCATCCAAAGAGTTCATTCGGATCATGATCGACAAAAATTGGAAGATCGTTGTATAGACGAGAAAGAACTTTGCAACAATAAACAATGCCGATACATACAAATGCAAAAAACAAAATCAAACATCCAAATTCAGCGGTATGGCGAGTGGCTGAATCCAAGCCCTGACTAAGAGCGTAATCGACGGCAAACAACAATTCCCAGATCAATAAGAGCGACAACCAATATGGCAGAGGGATCCACGAGACAAGGCGCTCAGGATAAGATTTTACACGTGGTGTATTCATCGATAATGCCCAAGTAAGATAAACACATCTGTCGAAAGATCGCTAACTTCAACGTGATTACGGAAAGCAAAGTGCTTCAACGCGTGTTTCCACGATCACGCTCACAATGGCGAAGCTGGCTTAACAAGAACCATGAGTTGAAGTTGGGCATCTCGTTAGTCATCGTAAAAAAAAGAAGTAGCCTCTCTTCGCTCACGGTTGCCGAAGCTGTTGATGAGGCGCTGTGCTTCGCCTGGATCCACAGGATTGCAAACTTGAATATCCTCACGACTTTCGGCGTGCGTTAGCAATGAAGAAAATGGCATTAAAGAAACTTTGAGTCATTTCCACGCAACGTCCGGAAAGCCATTCTTCATTGGATCATCAGCGGCAACCGTGAGAAGACGCACCAAAAACGAATTCGAGAAACGATCATAAAGGCCGAACAAAACTTACGCGCCAATGGGAGCCGAAAACTCAGAGATCCAGCAAATAAAAAGTATCGCATGAAAAATGACCGGTGTTTCCGTGCGGGCCGGAAATTTTCTTGAAGCCGTTCTTCTCATAAAGCTTCATCGCGCGCGTCATTGTGTTAAATGTTTCCAGATAGCATTGCGTATAGCCGGCTCCGCGCGCGAAACTGATACAGGTTTTCAACACCAATTCTCCAAGCCCCTGTCCCCGACCTTCGGGTAGAAAATACATCTTCTTTAATTCGCAGATACCTTCATCTGCTCCAACAAGCGGCCCAACGCCTCCTCCTCCGATGATTCTGCCACTCACTTCGCAAACATAGTAAGCGGAGCCATTTCGAGTGTACGTGCCGTACATATCATCAACTTCTCTATCATGGATTGCAAACCCCTCACCACTTGCCCCAAACTCAGGCATTACGGTTCGTATTATGTTCGCTACCTGTTCGTTGTCTTCGCGATTAATCTGTCTGATTGTTGCCATTCATTATCCGATGTTGATTGCACGCAACGCATCACCAAACTGTTCTCTAAGACGTTGATCTTCTTTGTGAAAACCATCGCGAATGATCCATTGTCCATTGACGAGAGTACCAGTGATCCATGACGGATCCGAGTTGTAAAGAATTCTTGAGAGCGTATAAGACGGATTCAGATCAGACAGCAAAGCGTGCTTCGTTCCGTAAACAACACCGTCTAGTGGTTGCCCAACCTCAAAAAACTTATTGGTTTGGAAACCCATCGCCGTCTGGCCGCACGAAAAGGCTTTGCCGACCATGTGGAATCCGCCATCATTAAATGTATTGCGTCTGTGCGTTACAAGTCTTTGCGCGTAGTCGAGCCAACGAAGATCTTCCATAGGGTTCAGGCTTATATGACTATCGGTTCCAATACACCAGTTTCCCTGTTCCTGTGAGAAGTCCGTCAATCTGAAAATTCCATCCCCCAGATTTCCTTCTGTTCCCGGACAAAGTACAACGTTTGCTTTTGACTTTGCGAGTCTGACAACTTCATCATCGGTTAGATGAGTGCAGTGAACAATCGAGAACCGTTCACTCAATGGAAGATTACTCAATAGCCACTCCAACGGTCGTTGTTTCAGATACGCAACACTATCTTCAACCTCTTTCAATTGCTCGGCGGCATGAATGTGAAACGGAATGTCTCGCGGGCCGTTCTTTTCAATTTCGATCACATCTTCTGCGTCCGCCGCACGCAACGAATGCACACCATAGCCCACGCGGGCGGTCGTAATTTTATCCGCAACTTTGCGCGTTTCTTCGAGTAATTTAAAATACTGATCGCGCGACTGGAATATGAAGCGCTTTTGCCTGGACTGAGCTTCTTTACCAAATCCACCCTTCTGATAAAACACCGGCACAATTGTGATTTTGATTCCAGCCTCAGCTGCCGCCGCAATTAACGCCACACTCGTCTCGCAAATGTTCGCGTATGGCTTGCCATTGGTATCATGATGGAGATAATGAAATTCCGCCACGTGCGTGTAGCCCCTTTTCAACATTTCTACATACAACGTTGTAGCTACCGCTTGGATCTGATCGGGATTAAGACTCAGCGCACATTGATACATTGCTTCGCGCCAACTCCAGAAGTCATCGCTTCCGCCTTCCGGGTGAATCTCTGCCATGCCTGCCATTGCATATTGAAAAGCATGTGAATGCGCGTTCTGAAACCCGGGTAGCAAAACGCCATGCACTTTTTCCAACGGTAACTTTTCCAAGGGCATCTCTTTGGAGAGATATCGAATAATTCCATTGTCGTCAACGCCGATCACACAAGGCGATATCAGCGAATCACGCATGCACACAGCGTCAAACTCAAAGAACCTGACGCAGCGATGGGTTTCATTCGGAAGATTCATGCAACAACGAAAAGCAAAGATTCAACAAACGGCCTCAAAAAATAAATATAGACAATGATTGATTTACGCGGAAATTATTTCATCCAACCGCTCGAAAGTACTTGTCAGGAGGTCGCGCATTTTATCAGCCCGCTCTCGGTCATACTTCGTTTCCGTATCGTCCATGTAGTGAACCTTACACATTTCCAGTTGAAGTGCGTGAACCCCTTTCAAGGGCTCACCGAAATGTCGTGTGATATAACCTCCTTTGAAGGGATGGTTATGACTTAACTTATATATAGCGCTACTCAGGTTATCAAGGGCCGTTTGAATAACCTGTGGCGAAGCAGATTGTTCATCAGCTGAGCCTAGAATGAGATCAGGGAACTTCTCGGCGCTGATGGTCGGCACATGCTGACGAATGGAATGACAATCCCACAAGAGAACCTGGTCGTGTGTTGCATGCAACTCGTCGATCAACTGACGAAGTTTGTGATGGTACGGATTATAATAGAGGTTCACTCTCCGTTCGATCTCCTGCTTTGAAACCTCCGACCGTTCATCTCTATAGATCTTATTACCGAGAAAATCGGTTGTGGGGCAAAGTCCTGTGATAATTCGCCCGTCTGTATACAAAGGTCTTGAATCCGGATCACGATTCAGGTCAACAACCCAACGGCTATAGCACGCGCAGATCATCGTTATACCCATTGAGGGTGCAAAGTCGTAGAGCCTATCAACAAACCAGTCCGTGTCATCCGGCGCAGCCGAATATTCAGGTTTGTATTCATCTATTAATTCGTCGGGAAACTGCGTACCGCAATGGGGTACACTTACAATGATCGGAATTTGTTTACCACGCGGGCGCGTGACCTTGAACGAGTCCTTGGACATGTTACTTATTTCGATTTTTTCGTTTCGATTTTCTTTTTCCCCCTGATTGCGCTTCAAGATTCTCCTTCAGCGTTGCTACTTGTTTCTCAAGTTGATTCACTTTGCTTTCAACGGATTTCAATTCTGCCTTCAGTTCAGCCTGGTGGTCAGTTTTGAGCTGCGATTTCAAACGCATAATTCTTTGGAAACTTTCGTTGATGCGTTTTTCGCTAATCGCTCCATCTTTCACAAGCTTCCGGATAATGCTGTGCACTTTATCTACTGTCCGTTCATCGCTGCCAGAAATATTGTTTGAAAACGTCATGATATCAACACCGGCATTAATGGCGAGTCTGATCGATTCTTCAAACCCGTAATGCTTCGTTATTGCATGCATTTGCATGTCGTCTGAAAATACGACGCCGTTAAAATGTAGACGATTTCGGAGAATTCCGGTGATGATATCGTCCGATAGTGTTCCGGGGTATCCATCGGGATCAAGCGTCTTATTTACAATGTGCGAAGTCATCACAGCATCAGCATAACCGGAAGCGATAAGTTTCTCGTACGGCTTCAGCTCGCGCTCTTCCCATGTATTCGTTACATCGGCGATGCCAAGATGCGTGTCGTCTTTCGAGCTTCCGTGCCCGGGAAAGTGTTTCAGTGAAGTTAACACATCATATCTGCGATGTTGTTTAATAAATTCTTTAGCCATCAGAATCACCGAATCTTCATTCGCTGAAAACGCACGGCCATGTTTGGCGATAATCGGATTGGTTGGATTCGATGCGAGATCAACGACCGGTGCAAAGTTCATATTGATACCCAGGCCAGCAAGGGTGGACGCGGTAGCTTCTGCGTAAAACGCAACAGAATCCAGTGATGGCGCTTTCGCCATCGCCGAGGCGGTTATCGAATTCGGAAAGCCGTATTTACTTTTTAACCTGTTGACACGGCCACCTTCCTGGTCAATGGCGATGATCAGCGGAACGGGAGCATGTTTTTGATACGTCCAGATAATTTTTTTGAGCGCAACGAATGAGTTGGTAGGCGGAATGTTCTTTTCGAAAATAATTATTGAGCCTACTTTTCCATTCTTGACTTCTTTGAGAACTGCAGAATCCACTTCCGTGGAAGCGAAGCCGATCAACAACATTTGACCGATTTTTATGTCGAGGCTATCCGTAGTCTGTGCGTTTGCCTGCAGAGAAAAACAAATGATAGCAAGGACAATAATAATTCTCATTTATAATTCAGATAGATGTTATACAAAATGTCTTGCATGTAATGACGAACTTCATTTACTGACGACAAGTAATTGTTATTCATAAATGAAAAGATAAGTATTTTCCCGCTTTTTGTCACCAGATATCCACTCAGGGCGTGGTTGTTGCTCAACGTGCCCGTTTTGCCAAAAACATAAGGTTGATCAGCAGCATACCATCTTTTTAATGTGCCCGTTTCGCCCCCAATGGCAAGCAGCGGAAAAAGTTTCTCTCGCGGTCTAATGTCATAGATTTTTTTCCAAAGCTTAACAATTGAACGCGGCGTTATGAGGTTGTATCGCGACAAGCCCGACCCGTCAACCCATTTTACTTTATCGGGTAGATCATTAAGAAAATTTCTTACTGAATAATCTATTACAATTTCTGTCATGAGCGAGTCGCGCACAATTCCGGAACATATCAACAACAACTGTTCCGCAATGAAATTGTCGCTTTCCTGCATCATCGTTTTATACAGGCTGTCAGCGGGCACCGAAAATACCGTCCTGACAAGCGGATGAACTTGGATTGTCACAGGTGTGACAGGTTTATGCAACGTATCCGCTAATAATCTTCCGACTATTTCCTGATCCAGCTTCATTGGAATTTCCCACGTGTCGTCTTGTCGCCGTTTTAATCCGGGATAAAATTTGAACTGATTGGAATGAGGGTCGCGGATTACATCTTCCCTTTCGCGTTTGTCTCCGACATTCATGTACTGATCAAAGTAATCTGGCCACACCCTTACAACGCTGCCGTGTTTCTCAACCGTAAAATAGTTTCCATAAACGGGCAGGGGCGAACGTTCGGACGAATAAGTATCATTGTAATCGTCCCAGGCCCAGCCCGCACCAAAAGCTTTCGAATAGAAATTGGCGGTTGATAGATAGATACTTTGCTCCGTGCTCTTTAAGAAATCAACGACCCTGTCATTTGTGAAGGTCTTGTTGTAAAGCAATGAAGGATCTCCGGTGCCCCAGATGATGAGTGAGTCATTTCGCAAAATGTATTGAAGGCCCGGAATGGAGTCACCGATAATGCGCAGGCTTGTATAGAAGGTGAGAATTTTTGTGTTAGAGGCCGGAGTAAAGTATTTGTCGCTGTTATATTCGTACAGGAATCTTTCCGACTCCAGGTCGTACAATGCAAAGCCGATGTGATTCTGGTGTGTCGCTTGGGCGGAACGCAATTGTTTCGCCAATCCCAGACGTTTAATTGGGTTGCACGAAAACAATGAAACAACTAACAACAGGATTGCTGCCCGAGTCATCACTGCTTGAGATATCGTTCGACAACAACCTTACGGTGATGCGTTTCGTGACCCGCGATGATATAGCCGAGATTTAACACAGAGACCTTATTGTTGTTTGCCTGTCCTTCACGCTTCAACATCTGAGTTGTGAAGCTCCTGTATAGATCGATCGTAGTTAACCGCAGACGTTCCATTTCATCCGCAAGTTGCACAACGGAACGGCCATGGGCATTCGCCTGGGGCGCATAATCGTTCTCTTCGAATCCCGGAAGGTTTGTCTTATCATTTCGGGAAAAGCGCAACGCTCTGTATGCAAATATCCGCTCAGCATCAATCATGTGATTTAGCAATTCCTTAATGGACCATTTTCCTTCCGCGTATCGATATTCCCCCATATCCTCCGGGATGTTGCGAAAGACGTTAAGCGCAACTTTCGATGATTGCATCAGCGCTTCGATAACATCCATGTCTTTTACATTCTCAACATAACCCCGGTAAAAAGACGGAACGTTAGCAAAATCAGGTTTTGTCATATTGGAAAAATGAACTTATCACTTGAAATGCTTCAGGCGAACAATTTCTTCCCTGGTGAGGAATCGCCATTGGCCGCGTGAAAGGTCTTTTTTATCAAGTCCGGCATATACCGATCTGTCGAGGCGAAGAACTTCATATTCCAGTGCTTCGAAAATGCGGCGAACCACCCTGTTCCATCCAATGTGAATTTCTATGCCCACGGTTTTTCCGTCATCGGAAACAATCGCGAGGTCGTCAACCACAGCCTTTCCTTCTTCCAATCTTACGCCGTCGCGAATAGTTTCAAAATCAGCTTTTGCAAGTGGGCGGTCAAGTTCAACCTTATAGATTTTCTTGATGCCATACGAAGGGTGCATCAGTTTATCGGCGAGGTCTCCATCATTGGTTAACAGTAGCAACCCCGTGGTGTTACGGTCAAGTCTTCCGACTGGATAAATTCTTTCTTTTACATTGTTTCCAACGAGCTGCATAACGGTTTTTCGCTCCTGCGGATCGTCGGTTGTCGTCAGATAACCTTTCGGTTTATTGAGCAGAATGTACACAGGCTTTTCTGCGCGAAGCACCCTGTTTTCATATCTGACCTCGTCGCCTGGATTCACTTTAAATCCAAGCTCGGTCACAGCTTTTCCATTTACAGAAATCAGACCCATGGTAATCAATTCATCAGCTTCGCGGCGAGAACAAACGCCACTATTCGCGATGAAACGATTGAGTCTTATTTTTTCTGTTTGGACGGGGGCATTGTCAGGCTGACCGGTTCTGTCCAAATCTTTTTCCTCACGATTTTGCTTTCCAAAGAACCCTTGCTCTTTCCGGTTTGGTCTGTCGGTTCGCGGCGTGCGGCCTCGTTCGTCGCGTGAATTATTACGATCAAACTTTCTCCTTTGACTTCCATCGCTGGACGAGCGCTTTGCCGGGCCTGATGAAAATGACGAACGACGTTTTGATGGAAATTCGCTTCCGGAAGAACGGCGCTTCGGTGGAAACTCATCCCCAGAAGATCGACGCTTTGATGGAAACGCATCTCCCGATGTACGACGTTTAGTTGGAAATTCGTCTCCTGATGACCGGCGTTTAGGAGGGAACGTATTACCGGAAGAACGGCGCTTCGGCGGAAACTCATCTTCGGTCGAACGTTTTCTTCTTTCAAATGACGAAGACTTATTTGAATCAGACGATGATCGCTTGCCAAATGAACTTTTAGGGGCAGACGATCTCTTGTCGAATGACGGTTTAGATCCGTCGCCACCTTCAAATTTTCCTCTTGACGGACGTTTGTCGTCGCGTGATTTTGGCGGGCCGGAGTTACGTCCGCGCGGTCGGTTTTCGGCGCGCTCGTCGCTGCCTCTTTTTGAATCTCTTCGTGGTTTTGGAGAAGAACTTCGACCTCCGTTTCCTGCACGTCTGCCGGAGGATGGTCTTCCTTGGTTAGCTCTGGGCATCTGGTTCTTTTAAATCAGGGTTTTCCCCGATCGTATTAATTTCAGTATTGACATCTTTCGGTACAGGCAGTTCATTCAACTCGCTTATACCAAAATATTCCATGAATTTCATTGTTGTCCCGTACAACATCGGACGTCCAATTGTGTCGGCCTTACCGGTAATTTCAATTAATCCTTTGTCGAGTAATTTTTGAACAGCGTAATCACAGTTTACACCGCGGATATTTTCGATTTCCGTTTTAGAGATCGGCTGCTTATATGCGATGATGGAAAGTGTTTCCATCGCAGAGGTGGATAGACGCTTTTTTGATTGTTGCTTAAGCAGAATACTAATGCTCGCCTGATAAGCTGGCTTTGTGAGAAACTGGTATCCGCCCGCCGCTTTGTAAAGCTGAAAAGAAAATTCCTCTGCCTGAAATTTATCATCCAGTCGCTGTATGGCCCCCATGATATCCTCCTCCGGAACATCCGCGTTGAACATCTCTGATAAACATGATTTAATATCGGCCAGCTTTATTGGCGTCGGTGAACAAAATATCAGTGCTTCGATATGATTTTGTAAGAAATCCACAGGCAAAAGTTTAATTCCTTAAGAAAAGCAAAGCTAACACTTTTAAGCCCCGTACAGGCGAAAAAAATGTTAGCTCTAATATTAAATTTTAACAAGCGCAGCTTAGTCCTGCTGCATCAGTTTTGCTTCTATTGACTGTGTTGTATGTGGAACAGCAATCAGGCGCTCTTTCGCGATCAGTTTGCCAGTTACTGAGCAGATGCCGTACGTACCATTTTTAATGCGCACAAGGGCATTTTCAAGATTGGTAATGTATTTCTGCTGGCGGGCAGCAAGCTGGCTTAAATTTTCCTTCTCAGCCGTTTCTGCGCCATCCTCCAACACTTTGGTATTGCCACCCGAAGTAGCGTCAGTTCCTTCGTCGTTGTTCCGGTTGAGGGTTTCTTTTAATATTTTATACTCTTCACGTGCCTTTTCAAGCTTACGGTTAATCAGAACCTCAAATTCTTTTAATTCTTCTTCAGAATAACGCGTTTTTTCATCCGAGTTTGTCGAAGGCTTCGCTGGCTTGTGCGCCATTGGCCGCTGGTTCGGCATCTGGAAAAAGTTCAGTTGCGCTGTTGCGGCTATTTTTGCAGCGTTTGCCGCTGGCGTTTTAGCTTTGTCACGAACATCAGTAACTGCTTTTTTCGTTACCGCAGGTGCCGTCTTTTTGGCGCTTTCCTTTTTCGCGACAGGCTTTTTAGGAGCTACTTTAGCTTTCGTTTTTGGCGCAGCTTTGGCAACAGCTTTCGGCGCAGCTTTTGAAGTTGCCTTTTTAGCCGTGGGCTTTGAGGTGGGCTTCGCTTTTTTAACTACAGCTTTCTTCGATTTTGAAGCAGTTTTCGTAGACGCAGCTTTTTTCACTTTTGCTGCTGGTTTCGCTTTTGCAGGTTTCTTGGCTGCCTTCGCGGGGGCTTTCTTCGTTTTCGCCATTTTACGTTTCCTCCTTATTAAAAGATTCGCAAAATTAGAGGAACCAGATTAAAACAAAAAATATTAAACGAAAATCAGCACGTTCAAATTAATCTTTTGAATAGAATTGAAATTCATATAAAAACATTGGTGTTTTCGCCCATATGAAAAATTTTTGTCTATTTCTTTACCTGATATCATTTATGGCGGCATGTGACTCGAAAACAACGTCAGAAAACCAAGCAAAACAGCAATCTGGTGACGTTACGCTGGTGATCCACGGGGGTGCGGGCACCATTCGCAAGGAAAACATGTCGCCGGAGAAGGAAGCGGCCTACCATGCTGCCATGAAACAGGCGCTTAACGTCGGGTATGCAATTCTTGATGAAGGCGGAACAAGTGTTGACGCTGTAATTGCGGCAATTAAGGTGATGGAAGATTCTCCATTATTCAATGCCGGGCGCGGGGCCGTTTTTACGAATGAAGGAAAGAATGAGTTGGATGCTTCAATCATGGATGGACGCACATTAATGGCTGGGGCGGTTGCAGGCGTGACTAATGTTAAAAATCCTATTACGGCAGCCCATGCCGTAATGACAAAGTCTCAACATGTGATGCTCACCGGCAGAGGCGCTGAACAATTTGCCGAAGAACAGGGGCTGGAAATAGTAGACCCGTCGTATTTTTTTGACTCGACACGTTATAAGCACTTGTTAAGACTGCAGGAAAAGGAAAAAAATTCTGGTGGACTTTCCGTTGTACAGCTATCCGAAGATCCATTTGTAAAAGGCAGCAAGTTTGGAACCGTAGGAGCGGTAGCGCTGGACAAGTCTGGAAACATCGCAGCGGGCACATCAACCGGAGGAATGACGAATAAGCGCTACGGCAGGGTCGGTGATGCGCCGATAATCGGAGCCGGCACCTATGCGAACAATGCAACATGCGGAATATCGGCAACTGGTTGGGGCGAGTATTTCATCCGACTGTCAGTCGCGCATGATATCGCTGCAATGATGGAATATGCGCACCTGTCAATCGACGAGGCGGCCGACAGCGTGATCATGAAAAAGCTCACCACCCTTGGCGGCGATGGCGGCGTTGTTGGACTTGACCAACAGGGTAATATCACGATGAAATTTAACAGTGATGGCATGTATCGCGGTTACATAAAAGAACGAGGCGCTGCAAAAACATTCATCTATAAAGATGATCCATAGCTAGAACTGACCGGCAATTGCCACCCGTTCTTTGAAGACCTTCATATTTCCGTATGCATCAAACACTTCAAACCAGATCATGTAATAGCCGATGCGCGCCTTCGAGCCATTCTCTTCGTCGCCGTTCCAGCGCACGAAACCTTCCACAGCCAACATTTCATTTTCGGCGAGCGTTTTGATCAGGCGTCCTTGTGCATCATGCACGCGTACATTTCCGATCTGTCCACCTTTCTCAAACTTGTATCGGATCTCAGCAAAGCTTTCTTGATTTCCGTTCGGCTGGAACACTTGTGGTGACACTGTGATTGTTGATTTATCGTTTTCAAAACCAGCCCGGGCGTTGCTGTTTTTTATTCCCGGTGTTGCGAATCCAGAAGCAGTGCTTGCCGACTGCCAGTTGTCTTCTTTGCTTGAAGATTCATTGGCATATATTCTTTCCAGCGAAACTCCTTCGGTTTCATTCAGAAAAACAGAATGCATCTTATCTGAATAGTGAAGTTGATCGATAGGATTGCCTGTTATGTCTATCAATGCAATTTTACCTTCGTCGTCGTTCAGTGATGGCAGCGTTGCCTGCACAAATACAGACGCATCTCCCTGTGGATATTCATTTGCTAAATTATCGGGATCTGGAGAAAAAACGACAAAAGCACCAGGGCCAATTACCAGATCCGATTCTATTAGTTTTTGGTGATTAACAAATCCAGTGTCAGTTACGTTAACAAAAGACCAATCCTTGAAATTAACGTACTTCGACCCAGGGTTGTAGAGTTCGACGAAGTCAGGGCCGCCCGTCCGTGGATTGAATAAGATTTCATTGATCACAATGTCATTCCGTTTCGCGTGTTGCGGCAATGCGAATGTCGCGCTATTCTCACTTTCGTTTATCAGGTTTCCAGCGCAATCATAGGTATCGTCAACGGTTACCGAATAAAGCACACCGGTATCAAGTGGCTCGCTTAGCTGCAGAATAAGTGCGGATAAAGATTGATCGAAAAACGCAACAGAAACAATTTCCTTCGTCGGAGAAAGATCGAAGCTCGCGATGGGCGGAACATTATTGTCCAGTTTTTCATTCGTATTAACGATAACCTTAAAAGCGTCGAAAGCATAGGCGTCCGTAATCTCAGGGCCGTGAACATCCAGCATCTCGGCATCGATCGAATTCAATTTGCCTGGTGTTCCACCATTATCGTCTTCGGATGCCGCCCAGTTTTTCGGTCCAGCGCAGACATTATCAGGGTCGATGATCTCAAGCGAATAGCCGCCGTCTGCGTAATCTGCATGTCCGTACCATTCGTCTGTGTACGAAATTGAATCAATCACTGCCCCGGTTGGGTCGATGATTTTTACAAAATCTGAGGCGTTGTTCAGGGACGGAAAATCCGAAACACCTAAAACATTTTCGTATTCCGAAAACAATTCCAGACTTGCGAGATTACAAAGGACTACATATTCCTGTGGCAACAAAATGTAGGACGGCAGGCTTCCGCTGATGGAGCCATCGCTAATTACCCAGTTGGCAAGCTGAACTGGATTTGAGCTACGATTAAACAACTCGACGTATTCAGCCTCCGGCAGTCCAACGACTGGCGCGGGATCTGCCATCAATTCCGACACGACGATGTCTTTGTATAGGATTGGCGCGGATTGAAAATAAATAAAATCAACGGACGCGTTGCAGGAGTTACCATTGATATCTAGCATATTTTGAA
>Ga0196965_1000445_pt1 | contig 24767 bp, 22 predicted proteins | sample S1_20metaG_FD_148668 | JGI IMG/M metagenome (GOLD analysis project Ga0196965, IMG submission 148668) | Soil microbial communities from Anza Borrego desert, Southern California, United States - S1_20 | ecosystem: Environmental > Terrestrial > Soil > Desert | place: USA: California | collected... | reverse complement strand
CCGCGATCTGCCATCGATAAATTCTCTGTGCCGCCCATTAATCAAGTTCCGACTATTGCGAGGTACGAAGCAATCTGTATCTAACTGGTAAAAACACCTTTCTATTTAAGAGATTCCTGGGACTTCTGACAGATTGCTTCGCGAAGGGGCTCGCAATGACGGCGGTTTATTAGGTGGTTTTGTCAGAACTTGAATTTGTGGAATGAGTGGAATTTTTTGGAATTAGTGCCAGAGACATCATCATTCTCTGCCGTCATTGCGAGGCACGAAGCAATCTGCCACGACCTGCCTTCGAAAAATTCTCGATGCCGCCCATTAGTCAAGTTCCTAGGATTGCTAGGTACGAAGCAATCTGTTTCAAACTGGTAAAAACACCTTTTTATTTAAAATATTTTTGGAACTTCAGACAAATTGCTTCGCGAAGGGCCCGCAATGACGGATATTTATTAAGCTTTTGCTTTGTCTGAACCTAAATTTATGGAATGAGTGGAATTTTTTGGAATTAGTGCCAGAGACATCATCATTCTCTGCCGTCATTGCGAGGCACGAAGCAATCTGCCGCGACCTGCCTTCGAAAAATTCTCGATGCCGCCCATTAGTCAAGTTCCCAGGATTGCGAGGTACGAAGCAATCTGTTTCTAACTGGTAAAAACACCTTTCTATTTAAAAGATTTTTGGGACTTCCGGCAGATTGCTTCGCGAAGGGGGCTCGCAATGACGGCGGTTTATAAGGCGATTTCGTCTGAATTGGGATGGATGAGGATTAAGGGATTTAAGGATTAAGTTGGAAGAGACATCATCATTCTTTGCCGTCATTGCGAGGCACGAAGCAATCTGCCACGACCTGCCTTCGAAAAATTCTCGATGCCGCCCATTATTCAAGTTCCCGGTATTGCGAGGTACGAAGCAATCTGTTGGGTTTCTGCGACTATTTTTTTACTTTTTCTATCTAAGAGATTCCTGGGACTTCAGGCAGATTGCTTCGCGAAGGGGCTCGCAATGACGGCCAGTTTCTGCTATTGAAGTGGCGCAAATAAAACCATTTGCCGTTTGTTCAACTATCTCTGTGTTTACACCTAAGCAGCAGAAATTATTAATATTTTTTTGAAAAAACTTACTCCATATAATAAAATTAATATTCAAAGACATCTCCTTTATTTATAATATTGCATTTTTTCTAATAATGCACAATTCTCGTTTTTATTTTAAAAACCTCGATGCCCTAAGGACTTTAGCTGCCTTGTCGGTTTTTTTAAGGCATAGTCCCATTAATAATCTAATGCATTCTATTCCTGGCGTATCGGTAGTATGGGCGGGCCTTAGTTCTGGGGATCTGGGAGTTCAATTTTTCTTTATTCTAAGTGGATTTTTAATCACTTTTTTAATCTTACTAGAAGAACAGAATCAAAATAATTTTAACATAAAGAACTTTTATATAAGGAGGATATTAAGGATATGGCCATTATACTATGGCGTAGTATTGCTAGGGTTGTTTGTAATTCCCGTTGTAATTAATAAGCAGCCTGATATTTTTAGTAACTTTCTTTACCTTAGTTTTCTATCAAACTTTGAACATATATATGCGGATCAATTGATGATGAAATCTCCAATGTACTTAACAATATCATGGAGTGTGTCAATTGAAGAACAATTTTATTTACTTTGGCCTTTGATATTTATAATTTTCAAAGGAGCAAACCGATTTAGAATCATTCTTTTTTTATTGCTTTTTTCGTTAGCATTCCGGTTCGGTTCATACTTTTTGGAATCCTGGCCATTTGTTTATTATCATACTATTTCAAATACTTGGTATTTAGCATTAGGTGGCATTGCAGCTTATTTGGTATTTAATAGGTCCTTGGTAAAAACCGCCTTTGAAAAAGTTCCAGTCAAGCTAACATTGATTGTATATATATTGACTGTTGTGATTGTTTTTGGAAGATCATTTTTTTATAAAAATTTTATTTTTAGAGAAGCTTCCTATATATTACTAGCCCTTTGTTTTATTTATATAATTCTAGAGCAGTGTTTTGCTAAAAAACATTTTATAGAATTCCATAAGTTTAAAGTTCTATCGCTTTTTGGTAAATATACTTATGGACTTTATATGCTTCATCCATTAGGATTAAAAGCCACTGAAATTGTTTTTAGCAAATTTGGGTATAAATACGGGGTTGATCATGTGATTGGTCAGTTTTTTGTGGCCTTAGTGTTTTCAATTGGCTTTGCCTTATTGAGTTATTATTTAGTAGAAATTAGGTTTCTAAAATTGAAAGATAAGTTTCAAAAAGTAAAAACAAACGCAAGAGAAAATATTATCATTCCTGTTCCTTAAATATTTTGTATAGAATTTCTCGTTTTTTTTTCTATTAATGATATTAAATTTAACTAATACTATACATTTCTATCCTTTCAATGCATCTCCCCAAAGACTGTGATTTATATATTATTGTTAAACGACCAAATATTACAGTAAAAGAAATTTATAAAAGGTAAATCAAAACCGGTTATATTAAATAATTTTTTTTGATCATTTTTGCAACCTGATTAACCAGACTATAATTGAATGAATTCAAATGTTTTACCTCAAGCATATAAAATTACCAAAGCGGATAGATTAAAGTTTTATAATCAAAAACCTATGGTAATTTGGTTTACCGGTCTTTCAGGGTCGGGGAAATCTACTATTGCTAATCTTCTTGAGCAGAAACTGTATAATGACGGCTGTAAGACATATGTGCTGGACGGAGACAATATCAGAAATGGCCTTAATAAGGATTTAACCTTTTCTAGCGAGGATCGAAAGGAAAACATAAGACGTATCGGCGAAGTGTCAAAGCTTATGGTAGATGCAGGACTGATTGTCATATCTGCTTTTATATCTCCCTTTGAATCGGATAGGATAATGGTAAGGGACTTGTTTGAGGAGGGGGAATTTCTTGAAGTATTTATTGATTGTCCTTTGGATGTATGTGAAACCAGGGATGTAAAGGGATTGTATCAAAAGGCAAGAAAAGGGTTAATCAAAGATTTTACAGGAATTGACTCCCCTTTTGAAACGCCTGAAAATCCTGAAATAACGATACATTCAGCTCAACAATCTGTTACGGAATCTGTCAGTTCGCTATATAATTTTCTGCTTCCCAGGGTTAAATCTTTTTAAGAAATTAATTTGACTGATTCAATTCATTCTTATTTAGAAGTTGCTTTACAAGCTGCTCTTGACGCAGGAAAAGCAATTCTTGAAATCTACACCGCACATTATATTGCAGTTGAATTAAAGGAAGATAAATCTCCTTTAACATTAGCTGATAAAGCAGCCCATTCTATTATTGTGAATTACTTAAAGAATACTCCCTTTCCCGTTTTAAGTGAGGAAGGGAAAGATGTTCCTTTTAAGGACAGAGAAAAATGGGATTTATTTTGGATGGTTGATCCATTGGACGGAACGAAAGAGTTTATCAATAGAAATGGGGAGTTTACCGTTAATATAGCTTTAATTAATAAGCAGGAAAGTATCTTGGGAGTGGTATATTGTCCGGTAACAGACAAAATGTATTGGGGAACAAAAGGTAAGGGAAGCTATGTAACTGAAAAAGGTGGAGTGCGAACTATATTAAAAACAAGTAAAAAAAGCGAACAGGAAGCTGGAATAAGGGTATTAGGCTCAAGACATCATCTTGATACACGGACCTTTGAATACATAAAAATTTTAAATCAGCCGGAGTTTTTAAGTATGGGAAGTTCATTAAAGTTCATGGCCATTGCAGAGGACAAGGCAGATATTTATCCGCGATTTGCTCCAACTATGGAATGGGATACAGCAGCAGCACAGATAATTTTGGAAGAAGCCGGCGGAAGCGTTATAAGTGTTGAAACCAATAAAAAATTAAACTATAATAAGCCTTCCCTTTTAAACACATTTTTTATAGCTAAAGGATAAATGGTTTATTTAAATTCCTTATTAACAGTACCTCTGAATATAGTTTTATAAAGATTTATTCTTATAAAAAGAAACCAATTTATTATAATATTGCAACAATGATTCCTTTTAATAAGCCCCTGATCACAGGGAATGAAAATAAGTATATCCAGGAGGTTTTTTCAAAGAATAAGTACAGCGGCGACGGTGGATTTACTCAACAATGTCACAAATGGCTTGAAGGATTTACCGGAACAAAAAAAGCGTTGCTTACGACTTCTTGTACTCATGCTACTGAAATAGCAGCAATTTTGCTGGATATTCAACCTGGCGATGAGGTAATTATGCCTTCGTATACTTTCGTTTCTACGGCTAATCCCTTTGCCCTCAGAGGCGCAAAGATCGTATTTGTAGATGTTCGTCCCGATACGATGAATATTGATGAAAGAAAGATAGAAGCAGCCATTACTCCAAAAACCAAAGCGATTGTTCCGGTACATTATGCCGGTGTTTCCTGTGATATGGATACAATAATGCAAATAGCCGAAAAACATAAGCTATGGGTGGTAGAAGATGCAGCTCAGGGGATAGATGCTTATTATAAAGGAAAACATCTGGGTGCAATCGGACATTTGGGATGTTTAAGTTTTCATGAAACTAAGAATATTCATTGTGGGGAAGGGGGCGCTTTACTCATAAATGATCCACAATTTATTCAAAGGGCTGAAATTATACGGGAAAAAGGAACCAACCGTTCCCGATTCCTTAGAGGAGAGGTGGACAAATATACCTGGGTAGATGTGGGGTCAAGTTATCTGCCCAGTGAATTAAACGCAGCGTTTTTACTTGCCCAGTTTGAGGCTGTAAAAGAAATCACCCAACAGAGGGTAGCGCTTTGGGATGAATATTATAAAATATTTAAACCTTTGGCGCAAGACGGATTTATAGAAATTTCTTTTGTACCGGAAGACTGCATGCATAATGGCCATTTGTTTTTTATTAAATTAAGGGACATAGACCAGAGGCAAGAACTAATCGATTATCTGAAAGCAAATGGCATTTATAGTGTATTCCATTATATCCCCTTACATTCTGCAGAAGCCGGAGAGAAATTAGGCATTTTTGCAGGGCAAGATGAGTTTACAACTTTGGAAAGCGAAAGGCTTTTGAGGCTGCCAATGTATTATGATTTAAAAACAGACCAAGTAAATTATATTAAAGACAAGGCCTGTTCTTTCTTTGCCTAATTTTTTAATCAGTATTATAAGTGAAGATAAAAGGCTTTAGAGTTTCCACCAACAAAGAATGGGATACAATTGTAAATAACAGTTATTGTTCAACCTATTTTCATACAAGAGACTGGGCAGAAATCTGGAGCAGTTATACGAATAATTTATTAAAACCACATCCTATATTAATTACATTTGAGGACGATACCCATGTTTTATTGCCCCTTTCTTATACTACCTTTTTTAAGGGGTTAGGAAAGAAGTATATTTCTTCTCCTGCTGGAACTTTTGGTGGCTGGGTTTCAAATAATAGATTAGATAAAGGACATATAGAGAGTCTTATAAATTTTCTTTATAGTATTTCTGATGACTTAAATGTAAGAATTAACCCTTATGAAGAAACTGGCGCCAACTATATATATAAAAAGGCAATTTCTGATGTGACCAATACTCTAAAGCTAGACAATGACTTCGAGGCGATATTTCGTTCATGGACAAAAGGACATAAATCCGCAGTACCTAAGGCCGTTAAAGCAGGAATCATTATCGAAAAAGGTAAAAATTTAGATGATTGGAAAGCCTATTATGAGGTATACCAAGATTCTATAAAAAGATGGGGAGAGAAAGCATCCTCAAATTATAAATGGACCTTATTCGAAGAATTTTACAAGAGGAAATCGGACAATATTACATTGTGGCTGGCAAAACATGAAAACCGGATAATAGCAGGTGCACTTTGTTTTTACTGTAATAAACATATAGTTTATTGGCACGGAGCAGCCTTAGATGAGTTTTTTAACCTTCGTCCGGTAAACCTTTTAATGTACGAAACAATAAAAGATGGTTGTCAGAGGGGATATAAATGGTTTGATTTTAATCCTAGCGGTGGACATGAAGGTGTTAAATCATTTAAAAAAAGCTTCGGGACAATAGAATTGAATTGCCCTGTAGTTAGTCATAAAAATTTAAAGTACAGTGTTTTAAACTTTGCCAATAATAAACTTAATTTCTTAAAAACGACCCTTCATCTTGGATCTAAAAAGTAGAATAAAAAAGAAAGCTTTAATTCAAGCAGAAAAAATTATACTAAATCTGAAAAAATCTGATTTAAAGTATCCACCAATTTTTGTTGTAGGAACCCTAAGGTCTGGAACGACTATTCTATACCAGTATTTAAATTATTACTACAAGTTTGCATACTTTCCAAACATTGCCAGGGGAAAAAATGCTCATCATCCCTACCTGTCAACTTATTTAAATGGCTCATATAAAACCTTTCATCCTTCCTTTAAAAGTTCTTATGGAGATATAGAAGGGGAAAGTTCCCCCAGTGATGGATGGGAAGTTTTCCATAGGTGGTTTTCATATTATATGAATCCGTCAAAAACTAAAAAAGGAGATCTAAATGAATTATTAAAGTTAGTATCAGTTTTTGAAAAACTATACAAAGCGCCTTTTATCAACAAAAACAATTCAAATACTCTAAGAATTATCGAATTGAACCATCTTTTTCCCAATGCCTTATTCATAAATGTAAAAAGGAACATATATGATACTTTGGCATCCGTAATTGAAGGGAGAAGAAGAAATAAGATTCCTGACGATAAATTTTGGTCGGTGGCTCCTGAAAAAGAGCTTTTAAACATTTCTTTTGAAAGCGAGCTAGATTTGATTGTTTTTCAATATCTGTTTAATATTCATTTTGTTGATGAAGCTTATAAACGAGGTCTGATAAAAAACCTTATTAGTATTGATTATGAAGACTTTTGCCTGAATCAACAAACGTTGATAAAAAAGATTGAGGAAAAATATGGAGCTGCAAATCTAGTAAGGAGAGAAAACTTGAACGAGGATGCCTTGATTAAAAGAGGGAATAAAAAGAATAATTTAATAGAAATTATTGATCCTCTTCTTGAAAAAAACAATACGATTGTTCCTAAAATAGTTGAAGAAATAATAAGCAAGAATTTTTAATAAATTGTGAGTTCACTAAAAAGAAAAATGGAAGAGTGGAATAAAGTTGATTTTCAATTTCCTTCGATCCCGACGATGATCTCAAAGGAGGAGCAGCAATACTTATATTGGTTAGGAGCAAAATTTTGGGAAGGGAAAGGAAATATTATTGAAATAGGCCCGTGGTTAGGTGGAAGTACTTATTGTTTGGCTTTGGGTATGTCCCAAAACCCAAATAAATCCATACATAAACTTCATGTTTATGATAATTTCATTTGGAGAGAGTTTATGTCCAAAAGAGCTCCTCTTGAATTGCAACCCGGTGATTCCTTCAGGGATTATTTTATAGAAAACATTAAACCTTTTGAAGGTTACATATCCCATTATAAGCAATCGTTACCTGATGAAATAGTTGCCAATGATAATTTCGCTGATGCAGGAAGACAGTATGAAATGGGAAATTCGGAAATATTAACATGGGAAAGCGAAAAACCTGTAGAAATACTGTTTATTGACGGGGCGAAATCCTGGAGTGGAATGAAACATCTATTCAATATTTTCTATAAAAGTATTATTCCGGGGAAAACTTTGATCGTATGCCAGGATTATAAATATTGGGGTGCTTATTGGGTAATCATAATTATAGAAATTTTGTTCGATCACTTAGAGGTCTTTCACAATTTAAGTTTTAATACGGTAACCTTTAAAGTTATTACACCAATAGATAGTCAAAAAATAGATTCAATAAATGACTACAAGACTTTAAATGTAGAACAAGGAATTAAATACATTAACAGGGCCAGTCAAAGGCTACTCGATATAGGCGATAAAAATGGCTTTCATATCTTGCAGTTATCTAAAATAAGGCTACTTGTTCACAAAGACCGTATGGAAGATGCAATTCTAACCTTTAGAAAATCAGAAGCGAGTTGGCCTTTATTTTCTATCGACAATAATCTTGAAACTGCGAGAAAATGGTTAGAAACTGAAAGTAAAAAAGCGCTCCCTCCATTGGCTTATAGTTACTTTAGGAGAAAGTTTTACTCAGGAGCATTGAAGATAAAAGGGCTTCTAAAATAACATAAATTAACTAAGTGAGTAGTTTTAAACAAAAAACAGTATCTGGCATTTCCTGGAGTATATTAAGCCAACTCACCTCACAGTTTTTTTTACTTATTACTTCAATTATTTTAGCAAGGCTGCTTACCCCAAATGATTTTGGGTTAATTGGAATGATTACAGTGTTGACAGGTTTTGCTAATATCTTTATGAATGTTGGCTTTAGCAGTGCACTAATACAAAAGGAGAAGATAACCCAAGAGGATCTATCATCTGTTTTTTGGTTTAACATCGTTTGTGGCATTCTCCTTACCGTAATATTTATTGCACTATCTCCCTTAATAGCAATATTTTATGAAAAGGAAATTCTATCCTCTTTATCTATTTTAATTTCCTTTAATTTTTTATTGGGAAGTTTCAATATTGTTCAAAGGACAATACTGGTAAAAAAGGTTGATTTTAAGACCTCTTTTAAAGTTGAGATAATAAGCATTCCCGTTGCTGGGATATCTGCGATTATATTGGCCTATTATGGATGGGGTGTTTGGAGTATTGCTGTACAATCTTTATTGCAGTCCTCAATTAATGGCATTCTATTATGGCTCTATTCTTCATGGCGACCATCTTTCATTTTTAAATGGGAATCCATCAGAAGTTTATTAAAGTTTAGTTTAAATGTTTTCGGGAATGACACTTTAAATTACTGGACTAGAAATATTGATAATCTTCTGATCGGCAAATTTATAGGAATGGGTGGATTAGGAATTTATAGTAAAGCATATGGGATTTTAATGCTTCCGTTAACAAATGTGTCTCAAGTAATAGGAAGGGTGCTGTTTCCATCCTTATCTTTAATAAAGGAAGATAAGATTCAGGTTAAAAGGGTGTTTTTAAAATTATCAAGAGTTGTCGCTTTAATAGCTTTTCCTCTGATGACCGGATTGTTTGCCATATCTGATGTTTTTGTTCTGACAATCTTTGGACCTCAATGGAAAGAAATGATTCCATTAGTCAATGTCTTTTGTATTCTCGGTATTAGCCAATCAGTGGGGACGCTAATAAGCCATTTGTATTTATCTCAAGGGAGAGCAGATCTGATGTTCAAAATAGGAACAATTATTCGTATTATTTTAATTCTTTCAATAGTAATCGGACTATATTGGGGAGTTATCGGAGTAGCAGTGTCATATACTTTTGGGGCCCTGACCTGCGGTTACTTTCAATATTATTACGCTGGAGGACTCGTTAACCTAAGATATAAGGAGGTTTTAAATAACTTAAAAGAAATCTTTCTTGCCGCAGTAGCCATGGGGAATATTGTTTATGTCATTAAAGCTTTTCTTCCACCGGACCTATCCTCATGGATTCTTCTCCTGGCTACTACATTCAGCGGGATAATAATTTATATGCTTTTTTGTATTTTTTTTAAAATTCAGGCATACAAAGATGTTATGGACCTGCTAGCTGAAAAATTACAAAAAAGACCTATTTAGTGTAACTTAAATAATTAATGAGAAAATGAAAGTGCTTCATTGTTTTAGAAGGTATTTACCAACAACTGAAAACTGGGCCTTCAAAATTTTAGAAAACTTAATTGATGTCGAGGTAGTAATCACTTCTCCTGCATTTTTAAAAAATAATTTTTATAATTCCAGGTTTAGATATATTGAATTTCCAATTGACGTATTTCAACATCCTACAAATAAAAGGAAGTTGTTCATAAGAATACTTAACTTTATAATTCTCCAAGTCAGAAAGCTCTATCCCAGATATGTATGCTTTCTAGCAAAGGATGTTGATATCTTGCATTCCCACTTTGCTCCTATGGCTTGGAAATTTCATCCTATAGCACTAAAACTTAGAGTCCCACATGTAATTTCCTTTTATGGTTATGATTATGAGAAATTACTTTTTATTAATCCAGAGTGGAAAGAAAAATATAAGGTTTTATTTAAGGAGGCTGATATGTTTATTTGTGAAGGAAATCATGGTGCTAAAATTATTCTACAGCAGGGATGTCCGTCTGAAAAAATAAGTACAATTAGACTTGGAGTAAACGTAAATGAAATCCCTTTTATAAAAAGGAATAAAAGAAAAGGCGAATTAAAGCTTCTTCAAATTGCTTCTTTTACAGAGAAAAAGGGTCATTATTATACTGTTGCTGCTTTTATCAAAACGCTCGAAACATGTCCTGAGATGCACCTCACTTTGGTAGGGGGAGATAAAGATGGAGTATCCCGGAAAAGGGTTCTGGAACTCATTGAAGAAAGTCATTCAGGAAATAAAATAACGCTTCTTGAAAGTATAGATTTTAGTAGGTTGTACAATTTTATGGAGGATTACCAAGTGTTTATTCATCCAAGTTGCTATGCGTCTGACATGGACTGTGAAGGAGGAGCCCCTGTAGTGCTTTTAGACGCCCAAGCCACAGGGATGCCGGTAATTGCTACCACGCATTGCGATATACCGGATGAAGTTATTGATAAAACCACTGGGTTATTGTCTCCGGAAAAAGACATTGAAGCTCTATCGGAATCCATAAAAACTTTTTATAATATGGATGAAGCGACGTATAACAAGTATTCTTTTGCTGCCAGAAAACATGTTGAAGAAAACTTTGATGCTTCTAAAAACAGCAAGCATTTAAGGGAAATATATAGGAAACTTCTTTTGAAATCACAGTGAATACAGGGATAATACTACAAGCCAGAACAGGATCCACCCGTCTGCCTGGCAAAATTTTAAAGCCTTTTTATAAGGAAGATACCATTCTGGATATTATCATAAAGCAATTTAAAGACAACTCCTTCGGCTTTCCTGTAACCCTGGCCACCAGCATAAATGAGAAAGATGCTTGTCTGGAAGATTACGCCAGGAAACATGAGGTTTTATTTTTTAGAGGAAGCGAAAATAATGTATTGCAAAGGTTTATTGACGCAGCCGAAGCGAATGGCTTTTCAAATATTGTCAGGGTATGTGCAGATAATCCTTTTTTGAATATGGAGGGATTTGAAACGCTGGCAAAAGCTTTTGCCAACGTGCCGGATTTAGATTATTTAAGTTTTAAAAACCATAAGGATAAACCGGCCATCAAAACGCATTGGGGGCTTTTTACGGAATTTGTTTCTTTAAACGCCTTAAAAAAAGTGGATTCACTTACCCAAGATCCACTTTATCTGGAACATGTGACTAACTATATTTATGAACACCCGGAGGATAATTTTAAAATAAAACTATTGGAGGCCCCCGACCCTGTTTACAGAAGAGAGGATATACGCTTTACGATAGATACTTTGGAAGATTTTGAACTTTTGAAAAAGCAATATTCTGACTATTTAAAATCATATTCTATCTTTGCACTCGAAAATCTTGTTGATTTTGTTGATGGAAGACCGGAAGTGTTGAAAAGCATGAAAATCAATATAAAAACCAACTCTAAATAAAATAATCATTACTCACGCACATCAAATAAATAACAAATTAAAATGAATTCAACTTATATTATTGGAGAGATTGGACAAAACCATAATGGATCGGTAGATATAGGAAAACTAATTATAGATAAAGCTGCACAAGAAATAGTGGATCCTCTTTTCGGGGCAAAACTAAGGAAGATGGATGCAGTAAAATTCACAAAAAGGGATCTAAATGAGGAGCTTTCAGCTTCTGCCATGAATAAGGCCTACAAATCGCCCCACTCTTTTGGAAAAACTTATGGCGAGCACCGAGCAAAACTTGAGCTAAATGATGAACAGCATTATGAACTTTATCTTTACGCCAAGGAAAAAGAACTTGAATTTGTGGAAACACTATGTGCGGTAGGTTGCCTTTCTATGCTGAAATTATTTACTCCTGACCGGCTAAAAGTGGCAAGCAGAGACTTAACCAATCTGCCTTTATTAAGCGCTATGGCGGAGACAAAAATCCCAATGATTTTATCTACAGGAATGGGAGGAATAGAAGAGCTGGATAATGCTTTGGCTTGTATTACCAAACATCACAATAACATTAGCATTTTACACTGTCTTTCACAGTACCCCTCCGAGTACCGTAACATTAATCTCCATACGATCACCTATTTAAAGGAAAACTATTCTCAATACACAATCGGCTATTCGGATCACTCGATAGGCATTGCCATGCCGTTAGCAGCCGTGGCCATGGGGGCAGCAATGATTGAAAAACATATTACATTGGACAGGACCATGAAAGGGACAGACCAGGCAGGTTCCCTGGCTCCTGACGGAATATACAGAATGATGCGGGACATCAGGAATCTAGAAATGGCTTTGGGAGAAAATACAATGTACGTGAGCGAAGCGGTAGAAGAGGCAAGAATCAAACTTGAACGCTCCATTGCCACCCTCAGGAACATAAAAAAGGGTGAAAAAATAACTGAAAAAGACATTCACATGTTGAGCCCGGGAGACGGATTTAAGTGGGCTGACAGGGAAAAGATACTCGGGAAGACTGCTAACCAGGATATACCTCATGATGAGGTAATTTATTCATCAATGATCGGTTAACATGCTCCCTAAACTCGTATTAACCGACATAGACGGCGTTTGGACTGACGGCGGCATGTATTATGACCAGACGGGAAATGAATGGAAAAAATTTAACACCTCCGATAGCGCCGGTGTTTTGTTTTGTAAGCTACTAAAGATACCCGTCGGTATTATCACTGCAGAAAACACAGAAATCGTAGGCAGGAGGGCAGCAAAGCTAAAGGTTGATTACCTTTTTCAAGGTGCTCATAATAAACTTGAAATCGCTACACAGCTCTGCAAGGAATTAGGGATAGACCTAACAGAGGTTGCCTATATTGGAGATGACCTTGGAGATATCCAATTGTTAAAAGCGGTGGGAATCCCTGGCTCGCCTGCCAATGCTCCCCATTATGTTAAAAAGCATTCAAAGATTTTAACACTAAAAAGTGGTGGAGAAGGGGCTTTCAGGGAGTTTGTTGAAGTAATTGTAAATAAAGAAAATCTTTTGGAATTTGTTTTAGAAGGGTACCAGTAGGAATGCAGCGTAAATTATATTTTGAAAATCTTGATGCTTTACGGACAATCGCATGCCTAACTGTAATAATCGGCCATACCTTAAAAGAAAACTTTTACAAGGTGGATGCCGGTGATTTCTTTAACAGAATTTTACATCTGGTAAGCAGTGGTAATTTAGGAGTAGCTTTCTTTTTTTCCCTTAGCGGATATTTGATAACTTATCTAATATTAATAGAGAAGGAATCAAAGGGGAAATTTAGCTTAAAAAACTTTTATATCAGAAGAACATTAAGGATTTGGCCCCTATTTTTAACCGTAGTTATTTTCGGGCTATATCTTTATCCTTTTGTTAAGTCTTTACTGGGTATTTCAACCGAACTAGCGAACAGGCCCATATATTACTTCTTGTTTTTGAGCAATTTTGACCATTTGTATTTAAGTCAAAATAATTTATTGGGGCAATCTGCTCTAATGCTTCATATTACCTGGTCTGTCGCCATAGAGGAGCAGTTTTATCTCATATGGCCATTATTGTTTTATATCTTCCCTTCTCAAGGGACCATATTTATTTTTTTGAGTGTAATTGCAGCTTCAATAATCTTCAAAATTACAAATATAAATGATGGTCATGTATTGTACTTTCATACCTTTTCTGTGATGGGCTATCTGGCTTTAGGAGGTTTATTAGGTTATTTTTCCTTTAATTCAACTCGTTTTATTTCTGTCATTGAAGGGCTTAATAAGAAGATAATTCTTCTAGTTTACTTTATAGGATTGGGAGGATTACTTTACAGCGATTTAATTTTTTCATTTTATTATGGACCAGTTTTTTCTTATTTGTTTCAAGCAGTATTTTTTGGCTTTGTTATTTTAGAACAAAACTTTACAACTAACTCCCCATTAAAATTCAAACAAATCTACGTCTTTTCCATTCTCGGAAAGTACACCTACGGATTGTATCTGTTGCATCCTATCGGAATTCTTATTGTTTCAATAATCGTCCGCGTCTTGCATCTCGAGTATACTTCTTTTTATTTTGATCTATTAAGCTTCGGATTTGTGCTTCTTTTCTCTCTTGCGATTTCTTACGTGAGTTATCATTATTTTGAGTCTTACTTTCTTAAGCTAAAGCATAAATTTGCTTATAATTAAAGAAATGACGCAGGACACTTCTAAAAAAACAATATTACTGGTTTGGGGCTATGAAAGAAGAACCTGGATACATCCTTTTGAGGTTTTAAAAGATCATTTTCATTTTGTTTATCTGAGATATATTCATGCCAGCGAAGAAGAGGTTTGCTTCACACAGGAAGAGAAAATATATTGGAGCCAATTTAAAAATGCAAAAGAAATTATAGAGAAAATACGGCCTGAAAAGGTGGTATTCATGAGTATTTATAACGGCTTAGATATTGCTTTAAATTCAGTTTGCAAAAAATATAAAATCCCAACTTACATCCTTCAGCATGGCTTGTTTACTACTTACGAAGATTATAGAGCAAGGGAAATCTATTATAAAAAGGCAGGGGTAAAAATTCCTGAAAATCATGCCTTAACCGCTTCGAAAGAACAATTCAGCAGCCTGGCCTTTATCAAAAATTCTTTAAGTATAAAGGATATGTTTTCAATATGGAAACTGCCCTTGTATTATTATTTGCAAAAAAAGGAAAGTAGCCTTTATGCCTCCCGAAATGCGCGGTTCAGTCAAAGGACACCCGACTACTACATCTGTTATTCAAAAAGGAATGCACGCATTCACATTCAACTTGATAATGCTGGTGACGAAAAGTTCAAATATATAGGCAACCCGGAATTTGATGATTATTTTAAATCAACTTATCAAGCCACGTCAATTTCTAATTATTATCTTCATATTGACCAGGCATTTGCCGGGAATAGGTTTGGAGAAAATATAGTAAGCAAGGAACAAATGATTGATTTCCTTGAGAAGCTGAATCGCTTTTGTGTATCCAAAACCGCTAAGCTTGTTGTAAAATTGCATCCGGAAAACTATAAAAGTGAGTGGCTTCCACAGCATGAGAATATAGTTTATATTAAAGAAACCAATGAAATGATTGCTTTAATTAAAAATGCTTCAGGTTGTTTTGGTTTCTTTTCAACACTCCTCCTTCCTGCTGTTTATTTTAATACACTGATCCTGTTTAAAATGAGCGAATCAGATTTTCAAAAAGATATACAAGAAAGGGGATTGGCGCTTTTGCTCAACTTTCATGATTTTGATGAGAAAGCAATTGATTTCAATCAGGTGATTAAAAATAGGGAGGCGTTGAATAAGTTTGAGGAGGAATATTTTTATAAAACCGATGGAGACTCCTTAGGGAGATTGAGAGTTATATTAAATAGTAATTGAATTGAAAAAGATTAAAGTTTTTCTAGGAGGATACATTAATAGCACAAATTCTCAAAATTTAAGCTGTAAAGCCCTCGCAAACTATATTGATAAGGACAAATTTTCTGTACTAACGCTTGAAGCATACAATGGCAACCTTAAAAGGGAAAAAAATGAAAGCGTTATTTCCTTTTATTGCTTTTATCCGGCCAAGATATCGTCTTATTTAGGGTTTTTATGGGGAATATGGAATTGCGATGTAGCTTTTTTGCCCAGAGGCAATCATTATAAATGGATTAGATTTTTATTGAAACTCTTCAAAAAAAGGAGCTTTAAAACTATTGAGAATGTATTAGATGAAACTGTCCTTCCAAGTGTAGCAGCAGTTTATGGAAGTATTGAAGACATTAAGGAGGGCTATGCCATGTGTGACAGGCTTTATTCTCTATCCCGCTATATGAAGGATTATAATTATACAAAATTCGGGATAAAATCCGAAGAGGCAATTCTTAACTTGGCTACAGATACCAGTGATTTTATTAATAAAAATAAAAATGTTTCCGAATTAAAGAATATCATTTTTATCGGGAACGATATGATTCGCAAGGGAATATCAGATTATTTAAAAGTTGCTGAAAATTTTCCCGATCTCAATTTTCATATCGTAGGTTCGGGCTTAAACCAATTCGATGTAAATAACTATGTTTCAAGTCATAATCTTAAGAATATAATATATCATGGAATAATTGGGCATAAAGAATTAAAAGGGCTTCTTAAAGAAGTAGATCTTCATATTCTTCCGTCCCGCTCAGAAGGCTTTCCAAAAGTAATCGTCGAAACTGCTGCTGCAGGAATTCCCTCAATCGTATATCCCGACTATGGTGCAGAAGAATGGATTACAACCTGGAAAGATGGGGTAATTGTAAATACGACGGATGATATTGAATTGGCTTTAGGGAAACTTAAAGAAACTCCTAATCTACTTAAAGATTTGTCGAGAAATGCAATGGAGTTTTCCAGGAAGTATGATATAAAAAGTGTGATTTCTGATTATGAAAATATAATTCAAGAGTTGGTCCTTTAGAAGCGATTTCTATGATGAAGCCGTTAGTATCTGTTATTATTCCTTCTTTCAATAGGGCAAACGTCATAGGAGAAACAATTGAATCCCTGATAAAACAAAGTTATGCCAACTGGGAAGCAATAATTGTGGATGATGGGTCTGCTGATAATTCCTTAGAAGTAATAGAAGGTTTTTCCAAATATGATTCAAGAATACACTGTTTTAAAAGAAATAGAATGCCCAAAGGCGCACCAGTTTGTAGAAATATAGGAATTGAAAAAGCACAAGGACATTTTATTGTTTTTCTTGATTCTGATGATGTGTTGGCGCCCTGGTGCTTGGAATCAAGGATTTCGATAATGCAAGGTGATTCATCACTTGATTTTGCCGTTTTTCCTGTTCTTTTATTTAATAAAGTGCCGGGAGATCTTAATATTTTATGGAATTCTTTTAATGAGAAGAATGATTTAGAGAGATTTCTTGGATCCGACGTTCCATGGCAGACAAGTTCACCCATGTGGAAGAAGATTTCTTTAGCATCTCATAGATGGGACGAAGAGGCTTTATCCTGGCAGGATTGGGAATTTCATATTAAGACGTTGTTAAAGGGGTTTAAATATAAAAAAATAGAAACATTGCCAGATTGCTTCATTCGCAGAGGTGAATCTGAAAGAATCAGTATTAATAACAGGACTGAAGAAAGAGTAAAAGGGTTAGAAAGAACCTTTATTAAAGTTGCAAGAGAACTAAAAGTTCATAATTCACAAGAAAAATTTAAAAATCTATTAGCAGGCGATTTTTTTATTTTTTCGGAAAATATCATTGATTCACGCTTGAAAATAAATCCTCTCAAATTTTATCAAAATGCAATTTCTTTACAACTAATTTCAGGGCATTTATACTTTCGTTCGAAGCAGTATTTAAAACTCTTATTTATCCTTAATAAAAGTAAGTTACCATTGCTTCCAGGTTTACTATATCGGAGCGCTCGATTGTTACTTCCAAAATATCTGGTGAGAAGAGAAACTACATTTTCAAGAGTTGAATTAAATATTAATGATTATAAAATATTGCAAAAGAAGCTGGAGGAAGTGTAATGACAAAAGTTCTACAAATTCTTTATAGCGGTTTGGGAGGCCATGGAAGTGTGGCATTTTCTTTAATAGAAGGGGATAAAAATAAAAGGCTTGACCATAGGATGCTTTTTTATGGTATTGAAGAATTAAGGGAGGAATATCAAACAAAGTGTATTCAATATGCTGTTCCTTTTCACTCGGTTAAAAAAAAACAAGGAATAGATATCGGATCTTATTTTAAAATATACCTCGCTTTGAAGAGGAGTACTCCGGACGTAATTTTGATGCATAGTGTAAACCTTATAGTTGTGGGCGTTTTTTATAGAATTTTCAACAATTGTAAGTTGGTAGTAGTGGAACACAATGCCAATCAAATAAAAAGAAAAAGTGAATGGTTGTGGAGTCTGTTGTCTTTGGTGTTTGCTTCTAAAGTTATATATCTAACTGAAAAATATAAGCTAGAGATTAAGGATACACTTTCACTGTTCTACCGAGAAAAAAAAGTAGAGGTTATACAAAACGGCATTAACCTGAACAAATTCAAAAAGACAGAAAAAAGAAGTAGTGAAGAAATTAATTTGGTGATGCAGTCCCGTTTTTCACCATCCTCGAAAGACCATGAAACTTTAATTTATGCTTTTGCAGGTTTAAAAAAAAAGCTTTCAATGAAATTTAAAGTAAAACTGATTCTTGCTGGGGATGGAGAGAATAGAAAGAATATGGAGGAATTGGTCCAAAACCTTAGTTTAAGCAAATCGGTGATTTTTCCGGGAATGTTAAACGAGAAAGCATTAATTGAACTGCTCGCTAATACAGATATTTATGTTCATTCCTCTATTGCTGAAACGATGAGTACTGCCATCATGCAAGCCTTGGCCTTCGGTTTACCAATTATAGCAACTGACATTCCTGGCATAAACAATATGATAGAACACAAGTTTAATGGTTTACTTTTTAGGCCAGGGGATAGAGAAGGGTTATTGAAACTATTAGTAAACCTTATAGAAAATAAAGAAGAAAGATCCACGCTAAAAAAAAATGCCAGGACATATGCCGATGAACATTTGTCTAGTGAATCGATGTTTAACAGATATTATAGTTTATTAATGAATTAGCTGATACCCTTCTGTCCTATGGCATGCCAGTAAGGTTCCCGCTCAGAAAATTGAATATTTGTCAACCCGCAAGCTGTCATCATTTTCCCTATTTCCTCTTTTGAAAATCTCTGTTCTAAAGAAGTCCCGAATCTATCCAACGCATCATTTCTTATGATGTGAAAAGAAGTATCCTTATAAAAGGACAAAGGAAGGTAATGAACATACCTTTTTAGAATTGGTATCTTATTTATCAGTTTAGATAATAAAACAAAAGGGCCATATATAAAAAAGGCAATAAGATCACAAAATAAATTTTTTAAACCCTGCGGCAGCTTAGAAACAATACTCCTTACAATATTGGAGGCATAAAAAAGCGACTTAAATATTCTTCCTCTATTATCTAAAGCATAATATAAATAAACAAGGAAATGGCCTCCCGGTTTTACTTTTTTCACACATTGTTTCATAGCCTCCGCTGTGTTAGGAATATGATGCAACACTCCTAAACTAAAGACCAGGTCAAATGAATTATCTTCGAAGGGCATAGCATCTACCCCTGCTTTACTAATTCTAACGTTGGGCACATTTTCAAGAAGCTTCGAGGCGGCGAATACAGCTTCACTAGGATCTATCGCCTCGATCGATTTTACCTTGCCAGACAAATATTTACTCCATCTGCCTGTTCCACAGCCTACGTCCAAAACCAATGTATTTTTATTTAAAATATTCTTTGCTATATCAAAATACTGATCTCCTATCTGGTCAATTTCCTTATCTTCAAAATTATTAAACCTACTCCATTCATTCCCAAATGAATTAACAACCTCCCAATCTATGTTCTTATTTTGGTTTTCATCAAAAATGTGGATGTTTTTATTCCCTACATTAAGAGTTGTTGCAGGATTTGTTTTAAAATTTAAAAAAGTCATTTAATAGTTATGAAAGGTCTGGAGACTATATTTGTTTTGAAGATTGTAAAAATATAATGAAAGTTTTAATTGTTCAAAAGATTGCAGGAATATCAGGATCTGAAAATTACCTTTTAAACCTTATGCCTGCTTTATCTGAAAGAGGTGTCGAGGTGGAATTCCTCGGTTTATTTGAAGAAAGAAGTAAAAGATCTATCGAACCATTGTTGGAAAAATTAAGCGCTTTAAAAGTAAAATTCCACTTGGTTGCTGTTGGAGTATATCCTTCCCTTAAACCATTAATGGACATACGGAAGCTAATTAAGAATGGAAAATTTGATCTGGTTCATACTAATTTAATTCACGCTGATCTATTCATAGTTCTTACTAAGATTCTTTTTTTACAGAAACTAAAAATCGTTTCCGGAAAGCATGGATTTGATGAAAATTATACAAAACAATATGGATTTACAATCAAGAAGGGTTTCAAAAATTTTTATGTGATAATAGCAAAATTTTGCGAACGATTTATAGACAGGTCGTATTGTATTTCAAAGGGAATTTTGAATGTTTTTGAAGGGCTAGGGATCTCAAAGAAAGCGAAAATAGATTTAATCTATTACGGATTTGATTTTAACCATCAGATATTTCCCTCCTTTTCCCTTAGAAAGACCTCCAAACAGTTGTTAATTGTAGGAAGGTTGGTTCCCTACAAGGGCCATGAATTCGCAATAAGGGCCATGACTTCAGTGATATCAAAACATAAAGAAGCGAATCTTACAATTGTTGGTGGAGGTGCCTATGAAATGTATCTAAAAAAATTAGTAAAGGAACTTAATTTGGAAAAGTACGTCTCTTTTGAAGGACATCAAAGCAACGTAATTGAATATATTTATAATTCTGATATATTAATTGTCCCCTCCATAGCTGAGGGTTTTGGAATTGTTTTTTTAGAAGCTTTTAGTCAAAAAAAACCTGTAGTAGCTTTTGATGTTCCTGCAGCAAATGAAATAATTGAGCCTGATCTTTCTGGTATTTTAGTGAAGCCTTATGAGGTGGAAGCCTTGGCAAATTCCTTAGTTTCACTCCTGGAGTCTCCAGAAAAAATGAAAGCCTATGGAGAAAGAGGCTTTTCCATGCTTGCTTCGTATTATAATCTTTCGAGGATGGTTAATGAAACTGTAGCGTTTTATGGAAAGGCTATTGAGAATTAATTTAATAAAAAAAATTATCCTGTTTTTTTAAGTATTTTAACAGGTGATACTTGCTCTTTTGAGAAAAGCATTCTACTTAATACTTTGGATGCTGGAAGTTCTATCTTTTTATGTATAAGAAACGAAATAGATAAAGTAATTAAAACTACAGGTATTACTACAATCTCCTGGTAAGCTGTAAGACCAAGGATATTGGAAACATATAGAATTAGAATTATTCCGAGGTTCTGATGTAAAAGGTAAAGGGGATAACTGGCTAAACCTATCTGCTTAAATGGGGCAATGGAGAATGGTTTTAGTAAAGATTGCCAATAAATAAAAATCAGAAATAAGCCTATAAAGAATATCACAAAGACCTTTTCTACCCAATCGTTTTTTATCATTTCAACAAAAAACAACTGAATAATCGCATATGCCGCTATTGCAACAATTAAATATGGCCTTACCTTAATTTTATTATACAAATGGTAAAATAAAATTCCCAAAGTAAACAGCAAAATGTACTGTGGAAATAAAAGGAAATTCACCAGTTGGGTTAATAGTGACAAACCTGGTAAAGAATCAGGAGACATTGCTTTCTGAATGAAAAAGACTTGAAAGATTAAGGCTAAACCAACAAGTACAGTCCAGTTTCTTACAAAATTGCCTCTACTGTAATAAAACAAAATGGCTGATAGAAAATAAAACTTAACTTCGACAGCCAGCGACCAATACACTCCATCTATATATCCTAATTTCAGCCCAAATACTTTTTCCCATAATGAAGGTTCTGTGAAAGTTAGGCTCGGAAGAAAATACGATAATGGACGATGAAAGGAAGGGAAATAATTGTATTGATCGATCAACCGTACCAATACAAACGTTAATACGGAACAAAATAAAATCGGGGGAAACAAACGGATAAAGCGTTTAAGAATAAACACTTTAAGGTTACCGCATTTTTCCAACGACATAAATATTACAAATCCCGAAATAATAAAAAAGAGTTCTACACCTAAGTATCCATATTTGAACAGGGTTACCTCTGCATATTTGTTTCCGTAAGGGTAAAAATTACTTTGAATATTAGGCTGGGTAAAAAGAGAAAAGTAATGCGCCAGCATTACCATAGAGATTGCTAAAAATCTAAATAAATCAAGGATATCTATTCTATGGTTTAAGTCTCTTTGCATTTCTTGAAAAGTTATTTATGAGTTACATAAAGGCGAGCATCTTCTTTTTCAGTTTTGACCGATGGTGAAACTCTTTGACTATAATTAACAATAGCAGATAAAAAGGAATACATGGAATTTTATATCTCACTAAACTTCCGAAATTATAAGTTGAGAAACCAACAGCGAAAGCAAAGGTCAAAGAAAATACAGCCAAAAAAAGGGCGATCGAGTTGGTATTTATGATTTTTATAAAAGGGAAAAAGCCAGTTTTGAGAATCACTTGCATGGTAAAAAGAAGGACAACAAGGCTTTCCAAAGCAGCAAATAACATTACAATATTTTTCACTTCCCAGACATAGGGTCGAAACAGCGTAACGTTTATGGCTAAAGGAATTTTGGACAAAATCCCGATGAGAGAAAAATCAGTCATATCGCCCAGGCTATATGCTGAGCCAGATTCACCTGACGAATATGTGATCCATTCTGCGGTTATTTGTGCTGTTTCGCCTAAATTTTCAACTGCATATCGACTGTCTACTTCTGATACTTCAGAAACCAAAAGCCAGGCAATTGGAACACTAATCAAAATCAAACCAAATTTCAGTATGGGCTTTAATCCCCTTGATTTTATTTTGTCTGTAACAGAGGTGAAGATCCACAATGATGCTGCAGGTAAAAAACACAAAATAATATATATCTTAAGGGTTATTAGTAACCATATGTTTCCAATCAATAACAGAAAAATGAATAAGGTACGCTTCTTTGCGAAGAATATAGAATAGATACAATATACTAAAAAACCAAGGGCACTAAATGTCAATGTGTCTTTTAAAATTCCCGATCCCCAGAAAATAACAGATGGAATAAACAAAACAACTATCGCTATTTGCTTTTTTAATTTGGGAAACAGCTTATAGAAGGTATAAAATAATGCCCATGTTCCAGCAAAACCCATTACTGCAAAAAAGAGCGCAATAATAAAATAAGAATGGGCGGTAAATATTCCCAGAAATCCACAAATCCTTATCATCAAGAAACCGCCAGGATCTTTAACTCCAAAGAAATAATTTTTGGTAAAGTATATTATTAAATTGGGGTCCGGATTACTAAGGTTGATTGTCATTAATCGGAGCCCCAACACTGGATCTTCCCAGAATGTTTTACTAATAATTCTACTATGAAAATGGTACCTTAAGGTATCTCCGTATCCATAGTAATAAAAATAAATGAGTCCTAAAGCAACGGCTCCGACCAATTTTAATGAAAGCGCTGGAATAAAATACCCGCGAATATCTTTAGAAATTGATCTCTTAATTACAAAAGCTAAAAGATAAAATAAAAAGAGATAAATGATGAATAAGATAATTTCCAAATTGTTAAAAAGAAAATGAAATGCAATTTACAATATAGAGAAAGGGAGATGCTTGCAAATATAATATTTTTTGTACAAGGAATAATTTTTAGAAGTTTACTAATTTCCAAAATATTTATAAAATGTTCTTAGGGCTTACAAAAAATACAAATTATTAAATCTTTGTGTAAAAAATATTACATTCTGTCTATCCAGAGCTAGAATATAGCTATGCGTAAAGGAAATAATAATATATTTATTAGTTAATTTAAATAAAGCCATAGGTGAAAGGATTTTTTTTATATTCCCTGTTTTTGTTTTTAAACATCCCATTACTCCTATTCTCTCAATGTCCGACAATAGATTTTGAGGTTTCAGGCAGTACATGCAAGGAAGGGAATGTGATACTTGACAATAAGAGTTTAAATGCATCAAATTACGAATGGGATTTTTGTGATGGAGATCTTGAGGGGACACCAATTGGAACCTCCCTAATTACCCTATCGGGAAGCGCTTCTTATCAGACAATAGTGTTAGTCAAGGACAGTAGTGAATGGTATGGTTTTACTACAGGAGACAATAATAAACTATATAGGTTAAACTTTGGTAGTAGTATAAAAAACACTCCTTCGTATAGTGATCTGGGCAATATAAGTGGGGTGTTAAATGGGCCAGGGAAAATGAAATTAATTAAAGAGGGTAGCAATTGGATAGGTCTAGTCAGCAATGGAGGAGGAGCTACAATGGTAAGACTTGATTTTGGATCTTCGTTAGATAATACACCAACAGGCTCTTTGGTTCTGCCTAATGGGAGTTTAACTACCCCCAGAGATATGGAAATTCTGTACCATGAAGGAAGTTATATTGTTTTGGTTAATACGGGTACGAACATATTAAAAAGACTAAATTTTGGCAATAGTCTTACTAATTCTCCCACGGTTTCACAAATTGTAGTAACTGGAGCCTCCGCTATTTTGGGAATATCCACAGCAAGGGTTTGTAATAAATGGATAGCGCTAATAACGTCGTTTAGCAATGGAAGGATATATAAATTAGATTTTGGAACTTCACTAATGTCTGAGCCTACAATAACCAATTTAACGCTCAGCGGTCAAACAACCAATCCTAACCATGTTTATATCGCCAGTGATAAAGGTTTGTTTAAAGCTTATGTGGCTTTAAGAGCAGGTATTATAAAAGAATTAAATTTCGGAAATAATTTTAGCACAAATACTCCTACCATAAGAGATCTCACCGGATTAGGGTTTACAACGAATCTTTTGTCATATACAATGGCTTATGATAGCTCTGTTTGGATCGGAATGGGCATGGATTTAAATAGTGGAAAAATAAATAAAATAACATTTCCTAATCCTTGTTCCACT
>Ga0196965_1000444_pt1 | contig 24913 bp, 22 predicted proteins | sample S1_20metaG_FD_148668 | JGI IMG/M metagenome (GOLD analysis project Ga0196965, IMG submission 148668) | Soil microbial communities from Anza Borrego desert, Southern California, United States - S1_20 | ecosystem: Environmental > Terrestrial > Soil > Desert | place: USA: California | collected... | reverse complement strand
AACGCCACCTGTGGGGTTCTGCATGGCATCTGTAGATTACTCCACAGCATTTAAAAAACCGTATCCATTACATGCACGCTGCAGAAACGTCGACGAGACCTGGAGGCGATGACCCCGGGTTCGACGATGGGAAAACCGCAATACGAAGATGTAAATTATATACCACGAGGATTGGAAATGCCAATACAACGATGGGAAATTGTTTTAACAGGATGGGAAATGGCAATACGGGGATGGGAAATTGCTTATATGAAGATGGTAAACATTAATACCAGGATGGAATTTCGAAAAAGGCAAATCGGATGTTGTTATACGGCGATAGGAAGTAATCATACTAGGATGGATCAATAAAAACTGAAGATGGGAAGTAGTTGTACCAGGATGGGAGGTGGTCACATGATGATGGGATGTGCTTAACTGAGGATGAGAAGTCGTCATATAAGGGTGGTAAATCGAAATACCACGTGAGTACTCCCGAATACAGGAATGGGAGTTAAATGTTCGAAGATGGAGATCTGAATTTATATGAATGGCGAGTCGATGTTCACGGATAGGAAGTGAAAGTTCACGGATAGGGAGTGAATGTTCAGGGATGGAAAGTGAATGTTTGAGGATGAGCAGTGAATGTTTGGGAAGGGGAGAACAAAAGCTGGCGATAGGAAGGTGATGTTCCAGGATCGAGCGTCGATTTTGCTGGATGAGTAATCGATGTTCCAGGAACCGAAGTGGATCTTCAAGGTTGAAGACGTATTATTGAACGATGGAGCAGTGATGTTTGGGAATCGAATTCCGGGTAGTGTCTAAGTAACGGTGGTAGTGACTAAAGAATTGTGTAAAGGCCCGATTGACCTTTGATGAACAGGGGATGCCGATACAGGTATCGCGCCGGTCAATTGACGATTGTTCTGTGTTTCATAAAATAATGATAAACTTGCAGGGTTTTATGATGATAATTGAATGTCCACGGGATGCCATGCAAGGTCTTGCTGGTTTCATTCCAACAGCTGAAAAAATTGCATACATCAACGCGCTACTGAAAGTTGGTTTCGATACGATCGACTTTGGAAGCTTCGTGTCGCCAAAAGCAATCCCGCAGCTGGCAGATACGGCACAGGTTGTTGATAAACTTGAACTTGATGGAGTAAAAACAAAGTTGTTAGCCATTGTGGCGAACACACGCGGCGCGGAGGAAGCTGCAAAGTATGAGAAGATCCATTACCTCGGATTTCCGCTTTCCATTTCAGAAACCTTCCAGCAGCGGAACACGAACAAATCGATCGCGGAGGCCCTGAACACGCTTGAGGAGATCCAGAATATATGTGTGAGATCCGGTAAGGTACTTGTTACATATATCAGTATGGGTTTTGGAAATCCTTACGGCGATCCTTATGACGTCGGGCTTGTGTCTCAGTTCGCCGGGATTTTATCCACGCTTGATGTTAAGATCATTTCGCTCGCGGATACGATCGGCGTTAGCAATCCGGAGAATATCCGATACCTGTTCACAAATCTTTCGAAACAATTTCCTGGCGTGCAGTTCGGTGCTCACCTTCACTCCAACCCACGAACGGCAATGGAAAAAATCGAAGCTGCCTATGATGCGGGGTGTCGAAGGTTCGATGGGGCCATTCGCGGTTTTGGCGGTTGCCCGATGGCTGACGACGAGTTGGTTGGCAATATTGCGACCGAAACGATCGTTTCACTTCTGGGCGCCAGGAAAATCGCAACAACGCTCGATCAAGAGGCGTTCATCAAATGTGGGGCGATGGCCGATAAAATATTTCCTGTCTCCGCGCATTGAAAAAACAATAATGGGGCAAAACATTACTTGAAACCGAAAGCGGCATAATTACTGCTTACCTTTAGTATACTTAGTCAAAAAGTTTTCTGGTTTATGAAAAGAATCATTCTTATCGGCATACTCGTCGTTGCAGCCTTCTCCTCGTTTTCCCAAAACGCAAAGGAGCTGACTCAAAAAGGGATGGAAGCCTATGAACGGCGTGAGTACATGGAGGCATTGATCAATCTGAACAAAGCCATTGAGCTTGATCCGGAATACTCGCGCGCATACTACCTCAGAGCTGGGATCAAAGACACGTTCGATGACCGGCATGGTGCAATGAAGGACTACAACAAAGCGCTGGAGAAGAATCCTAAATTCGCGGATGCATTCTTCGCGCGAGGCAATGTTAAAATGAAGCTCCAGGATTATTATGGAGCCATCGACGATTTTTCGTCTGCAATCACCATCAACGAAAATTATATCGAAGCTTACTTTAACCGTGGTAAGGCGAAGCAGTTTCTTGAGGCTTATGAAGATGCGATCAACGATTGCTCGAAGATCATCGAGATCAATCCGAAAAATGTAGATGCTTACTATTTGCGAGGAGTTTTACGAATCAATTTCGGCGATACTAAAAATGGTTGCCTGGATCTGAGCAAAGCAGGTGAGCTCGGCGATTTAAAAGCTTACGAAACGATCAAGGAAAAGTGCAACCAAAAAAATGGTGATCAATAATTAAGTTATTGAAAGCCGGTAGCGTTTTCCCGGTAGGGATGTTATAGCACCATTAAATTCCAATTGCAACAGAATCGAGGCAAGCTGCGAAATCGGAAGATTGGTTTTCCAACTTAACTCATCGATCGCAAGTTGATTTTTGTTTTCCATTAGCGTACGGATCACCTTCTGCTCATCTGGCTGAAATTTATCAAGATTTTGTGTGGGCTTTTTCTTCGGAGCTGTTGCCGGATCCCAGTTCATAATGTATTCCAGATCTTTCGCGGTTGTGATCAGGTTTGCCCTGTTTGATTTGATCAGGTTATTACATCCGGCAGAATGGCTCTGGCCGATATTGCCGGGGAATGCAAACACATCTTTGTTATAGCTGTTCGCAATCTCTGCCGTAATAAGCGCGCCTCCTTTTTCCGCCGCCTCAACTATTATTACACAGTCACATAATCCCGCTACGATCCTATTACGCGCCGGAAAATTATGCGCGTCAGGCAGGGTACCGAAACGATGTTCAGTGGCAATTCCGCCATTCTCCATCATCTGCTTGGCGGTGTCTTTGTGAGAGGCCGGGTATATGACATCGATGCCGCTGCCCATGACGCCAATGGTGGATAAGCCGTGTTTCACAGCCTGCTTGTGCGCATGAATATCAATACCATAGGCAAGTCCACTGACGACAAGTGGTTTGTGCGCAACCAGATCAGCAACCAGTTCATCCACACGATCACGACCATAAGCAGTTGCTTTCCGCGTTCCGACAATGCCGACAACTTTTGGGTTTTCGAAATCGATGTTGCCTTTGAGGTAGAGTAAAGAAGGTGCATCATTAATTTGCCGTAATCGCGAGGGGTAATTCTCATCGGTAAAGAATACCAGCGTTACTTTTTCTTTGTCGGCTTTCCGGATTTCTTTTTCAGCATCTGCGAATGGCTTTCCCTGTCTTATTGCATCAGCGGTAACTCCTCCAATGCCGGGGATCTTCAGCAGCTTTCCTTTTGGAAGCTGAAAGACTCTTTCCGCGGAGCCGCAATAGCTAACAAGCTGACGTATTAAATGATCGCCGATACCTGGGATAAAATGGAGCGCGAGTAGCGAAAGACGTGTCTGATCCATCAGCTAAGAGAGGGTTACGAGACCGCAATGATAATACTTCTATTGAAGTTTGTCCCGGAGTTCTACAAGAAACTTTCTGACGTCTTTTAATGAGTCGAGGATATCCATTTTATCGCGAACTGAATCAGAATCGTTTCGCAACATTTCTTTTGCGCCCTGCAGGGTAAACCCTTTTTCTTTCACCAGGTGATAAATTGTGCGAACGTTGTCAATATCCTCGCGCGTAAACTGGCGATTACCTTTGCGGTTTTTCTTTGGCTTGATGATATCGAATTCTGATTCCCAAAAGCGGATCAATGACGGGGCTACATTGAAAATTTCGGATACTTCTCCAATAGAGTAGTAGAGCTTTTCGATTTCTTTCTCCTTATACGCCATGTTACTGAGCAAGATATGTAATTATACCATTATCATCAATGCGTGTTGGGGAATCAGGAAAATCTTTTTGATTCAGTTCCTGTATTTTTTTAATGACCTGCTTATTCGGGTCAATTCGCACACCTGTAGCGTACGTTTGATAAGTCGCTGTAATTCTTCCTTTTAAAAATTTACCTTCTTTATCTGTGAATACTTTAACAATAGGAGCAATTCCATTGACGCCATTGACGCTAATTCCCCGGTAAGTACAAAAATTTCCAAGGCTATAGGCGATGAAACGGTTTTTATACACTTCGACGGCTCTTGTTACGTGTGGGCCGTGGCCGAAAATAATGTCTGCTCCGGCATCAATCATTAAGTGAGAGAATTTATAAACATCGCCACGATTCTCTCCATAATACATCTCGTTTACGCGGGGCACGTTCTGAAATTTTGCACCTTCTGCGCCGCCATGAAATGATACGATTACCACATCCACTGTATCGGCGAGCGCTTTGATAATTCCAACAGCGTTTTCGAGATCATTCAGTGGCACACAATTGCTGTTGGGAGCAAATGCTGCCAGGCCGTAACGGATACTGTCCTTGACAAAAATGGTTGTTTTCTGTGTGATTTGTCCGGCGTGAAGAATTCCTGCATTCTCCAGTGTGCGCATCGTGCTTCTTCTTCCTTCATCGCCCATATCCCCAGCATGATTATTGGCAAGACTCACCATATCAAATCCTGCGCTTAGCAGGTTTTTTACATAGTTAACAGGCGTGCGGAAAGCATAACAAACTTTTGGGTCGTTACATTTCTTGGGCGTGCCCTCGCCGTCGAGTAAAGTTCCTTCGAGATTCCCGAAAGTAACGTCAGCATCATTCAGGATCGATTCAACCTCTCGCATCAGAAACGCGCCATTGTCCGGTGGAAGTTTATCTTCCGGGTAGTTGGTTCCCATCATTATGTCGCCAACGCCAATGATCGTTAGCGTGTCGTTTCCGGCTTGCGCCGATGCAAAGACTGGTATGAGAATAAGAATGGCCGCTGCTAAAATTCGCATGCTGAATTTTTTGCTGCAAAGAAAATGAAGTTCGCTGAATCCGCGAAGCTTTAATCGAGCGATGTTATGTTTTCGCTATGAGTATCAATTAACTTCTGATATTCTGCGTTGCTAAGATTTCGCTGGAAGAAATTGATCGGATTAACATGATCGCCTTTAAAAAGGATTTCGTAGTGCAGGTGATCGGAAACCGAATGACCGGTATTGCCGACATATCCGATTATTTGCCCACGTTTAACACTGTCGCCAACTGTGACTGCAAAGTCGTTGAGGTGTGCGTAGCGGCTTTCGAAGTCAAAACCGTGATCGATGAAAACAACTTTACCGAACGATTCCGAGTAATAGGCATGTGTTATGACTCCGTCACCGGAAGAATAAACCGGCGTGTTCCGCGGTGCTGCGAAATCCAGGCCTTTATGCTCGCGAACAATTTTGAAAATCGGATGAAGACGTAACCCGAACGTAAGGTGTAAACGATCCAGCTGCGTATTGTTAATCGGTTGTATCGCCGGACGGGCCGCCCATGACATCAATTTGTAATCAAGAAGTTTTTCAAGTTCCTGGTAGGATTGAATTTCAACATCCGTTTGATACTTAATTTTCTTTAAGGTTTCGTATCCTTTTAATATGTAAGGAAACGCTTCCAGTGCTCTCACATTATATCTTTCGCTACCACCCACACCGGCTTCGCGGATCGTTGGCTCCAGCGGCTGGCGATCCAGGATCACTCTGTAGTTATGATCATCTTTTTCAATGTAGCCGGCAAGTTTTTTCTGGGCGCTCTTAACGCGTTTCGTCAGAACACTCCATTTGAATTTCAGATCTTCGTTTCGCTGCGCAAGTCTGAGTTCACTTAACGTGTCAAGCTTTGTGATTGTAGCGTAATATGTGCCAGCCGCAATCATGAGGGCCAATCCCACGAAAACAGAAACGCGTTTCCAAAAAAGTCGGCCACGTACATAGAAAGGTTCGAACCTGCACGTGTCGTTGTTATATATAAATTTCTTCCTGGCCATTAATCGAGTGATTGGTTTTCTGAACGGCTTACTGTGTGTATGACTGAATAATCTTCGGGAGACACGTTGCTGATGAAATAGTAAACCGGATCTACATTCGCGTTGTTGCGAATTATTTCATAATGAAGGTGTGGCGCCACGGATCCGCCGGAATTCCCGCTGGAAGCGATCGTTGCACCTTTGTCAATTTTTTGTCCAACCCTGACTGCTACTGTTTCGAGGTGCGCATATCGCGTTATCACATTGTTGCCGTGATCAATTTCTATGAAGTTGCCGTAGCCAGCCTGCAGATCGCTGCGCTTTACCGTCTTCACGATACCCGAAGCAGTGGCGATGATGTTTGTTCCCCTGGGCAGTGCAATGTCAATTCCCGGATGGTGGTGAACCGCTTTATGAAACGGATTAATCCGCATGCCGTATCCCGAAAGAATGGTGGATGGATCAAGATTTTCAACAGGTGGTATTACGGGGAGATTGATCAACTCGTTTATCTTCGATTGATCCAGTGAAAGATTTTCGGCGTAGACGACATCGTTATCCTTTGCATTTCGTGAAACATTCTCAGACTGAGATTCAAGAGCCCGAAGTTGCTTTCTGAAATCGGATGTGTTTCCCGTGAGGATTATTGCGTGGGCGTCTGTTTTTGCAGGAGATGATTCAAGTTCAGTCGTGAAGAATTTCTTATGCAGACGTTTATCCTTTTCTTCTAACTCGCCCAAAGTCTGTTCTACTTCCTTTAAGTCGCTCGTAAGAATGCCGGTGTATTTTTTTAACAGTGCATTTTCTGTTTCGAGCTTTCGTTCATGTTCAGATTCAACAACGTAATCGTGTACGAAGAGTAGTCCTACAAAAAAAAGTCCTGCTGTAAGAACCAGGAAGAATCCATAAGCGATGTAACCAAAGAACGATCGCTTGTGCGGCTCATAAGCGCACGTATCAACGTTATACTGATAGACAGTGGGACGTGTGTTTACTTTTGCAGTTTTCAAGTTGGTCTTTAATTGTCAAGGGGCCATAAAAAAATCCCACTCACCTGCATATTCTCCTCAACTGCGCTTATTTTTGTGGCTTGCCCTGTGGCCAGTCTTTGGTAAATGGGGCTAATATAGTAAAAAACAAATAGTTATCGTCTAAAACAGCATTTACCGAAATGGATTCAGCGTCGATCAGGCAGAAATTTCTCAGTTTTTTTGAAGGAAAGGGGCATATGATTGTGCCATCAGCGCCACTCGTGTTAAAGAACGATCCGACTTTGCTGTTTACGAACTCGGGTATGGTGCAGTTTAAGGATTACTTCCTCGGTAATGCTACGCCCAAGCGTAACCGAATTGCTGATACACAGAAATGTCTTCGCGTGAGTGGAAAGCATAATGATCTTGAGGAAGTAGGGATTGATACTTATCACCACACCATGTTCGAGATGCTTGGTAACTGGTCGTTTGGTGATTATTTCAAAAAGGACGCGATTGCCTGGGCGTGGGAATTATTAACGCAGGAGTATAAACTTCCAAAAGACAAATTATACGTTACCGTTTTTGAAGGCGACAAAAAAGAAAATCTTCCGTTCGACCAGGATGCATATAATTTCTGGAAGGAGTGGATCGACGAGGACCGTATTCTTCGCGGGAACAAAAAAGATAACTTCTGGGAGATGGGTGATACCGGGCCATGCGGTCCATGCTCGGAAATTCATATTGACTTGCGAACTGATGCGGAGATCGCAAAAATTCCCGGCAAGGAGATGGTCAACACGGGACATCCGCAGGTGATCGAGATTTGGAATAATGTGTTCATGGAGTTTAACAGGAAAGCTGATGGTTCTCTTGAAAAATTGCCAGCGCAACATGTTGATACAGGGATGGGCTTTGAACGTCTTTGCATGGCGATTCAAAAGAAAACTTCAAACTACGATACAGATGTCTTTTCACCGCTGCTCGATTTTATCGGTGCTGCGGCGAACGTGAAGTACAAACAGGATGAGAAAACGGATATCGCTATGCGTGTGATCGCTGATCACGTTCGTGCGGTATCATTCGCGATTGCTGACGGGCAGCTTCCGTCCAATACAGGCGCGGGGTATGTGATCCGACGAATTTTAAGACGCGCTGTTCGTTATGGATTTACTTTCCTCAATTTTAAGGAGCCATTTATTTTCAAACTTGTTGCTGTCTTAGCAAATCAGTTGAAGAATGTTTTTCCAGAACTCGCAACGCAACAGGACTATGTAAGCAAAGTGATCTTCGAGGAAGAAACATCATTTCTGCGAACACTGGATAAGGGTCTTAAGCGCTTTGATATCATTCAGGCTGATATGAAAGATAAAGTCATCAGCGGCGCGATTGCTTTTGAGTTGTACGACACATTCGGTTTTCCACTTGATCTCACGTCACTCATCGCACGTGAACGTGGTTTCTCCGTGGATGAAAAAGGTTTCAAAGAGGAGATGGAAAAACAGAAGTCGCGATCAAAGGCAGATGCGGCGAAAGAAACCGGTGACTGGATAAATGTGGGCGAAGACGAGAAGACCGAATTCATCGGGTATGATCATCTTGATTCATCCGTAAGGATCATCAGATACAGAAAGATCAAACAAAAAAATAAAGACCTCGTTCAACTCGTGTTTGACAGAACACCTTTCTATGCTGAGAGCGGTGGGCAGGTTGGTGATACAGGAGTTATTGCTAACGGAAAAGAAAAAATTGCCATCATTGACACAAAAAAGGAAAATGAGCTGATCATTCACCTTACGGAAAAGCTACCAGTAAACCTCAATGACGAGTTTGCAGCAACTGTAGACGTTTCGAAAAGGAAACGCACGATGAACAATCACTCTGCTACGCACTTGCTACATGCGGCGCTTCGCACTGTGCTGGGGAAACATGTAGAGCAGAAAGGCTCATTGGTAAATGAAAAAGTATTGCGTTTCGATTTTTCACATTTTGCTGCCATGACGCCAACGGAGATTCAGCGGGTTGAAGAAATTGTAAACCAGAAGGTAAGAGAGAATATTCATCTTGACGAAAAACGAAATGTTCCGATTGAGCAGGCGAAAGCATTTGGCGCGATGGCATTGTTTGGCGAGAAGTATGGCGACTTTGTGCGTGTGATCACCTTCGATCCGAAGTTTTCGGTCGAGCTGTGTGGGGGTACGCACGTGTCGGCCACCGGATCGATTGGTTATTTCAAAATTGTTTCGGAAAGTTCGGTAGCTGCTGGCGTTCGCCGGATTGAGGCCATTACTGGTGAGGGTGCGCAGGAATTCCTTACGAGTGAGTTACAAGTCCTCGACGATCTTCGTGCAGTTTTGAAAAATCCAAAGGACCTTGTGAGTGCCATAAAAAGTTTGGCAGATGAAAAGCATGCGCTCGAGAAAAAACTTGAATCTGTAAACCTCGAAAAGGCAAACCAACTGAAAGAAGATCTTGCAAAGAAGGCAATTCACAATAACGGTTTCACGTTGGTGTTAGAAAAGATTGCTGTTCCGAATGCGGATGCCTTAAAGAATATCGCGTATGCACTACGAAATCAATTCGACGATCTTTTGTTAGTGCTTGCTGCCGATGTCGACGGTAAACCACAGGTTGCTGTGATGATCGGAGAGAAATTACTAACCACGGGTAAGTATCACGCCGGTAACATGGTGAAGGAGCTTGCGAAAGAAATTGAAGGTGGCGGTGGAGGTCAACCATTCTTTGCAACAGCAGGCGGAAAGAATCTGAATGGCTTACCTGCGGTAATTGAAAAAGCAAAACTACTGATAAAATAGTTTGGGATGGATAAACGCGTCCGCGACAAGTACAGGGTAGTGATCGGGTTGGAAGTCCACGCGCAATTGTTAACTGAAAGCAAGATCTACGTCGGCGACGCGACAACTTTCGGTGCGTCGCCGAACACGAATGTCAGTCCCATCACGCTTGCACATCCAGGTACTTTACCCAAACTCAATCGCAAGGCGATTGAATATGCAATCAGGATGGGACTTGCCTGTAACTGTGAAATTTCACGTGTCAATATCTTTGATCGCAAGAATTATTTTTATCCTGATCTGCCAAAAGGCTATCAGTTAACACAAGACCGAACGCCGATATGTAAGGGCGGCTATATTTCCATCACGACAAAAAATGGAGAACGGAATATTCCATTAAACCGCATTCATATCGAAGAAGACGCGGGCAAATCCGTACATCTCGAAAATGAATCGGAAACATTTGTAGACCTGAACCGTGCGGGTGTTGCGTTAATCGAGATTGTCACGGAGCCGGCGGTGAATAGCGCGGAGGAAGCGGGAGCATTGATGAACGAAGTAAGGAAGATTGTCAGGTACCTTGAAATTTGTGATGGAAACATGGAAGAAGGATCATTACGCTGTGACGCGAATGTGTCGGTAATGCTTCAGGGTGCAAAAGCTTTTGGCAAGAAGGTAGAGATCAAAAACATGAACTCTATCAAGAATGTGCAACGAGCCATAGACCATGAAGTTGAGAGACAAATAAATATTATTGAGCGTGGCGATCAGGTTATTTCTGAAACACGCACTTTCAATGCCAATGACGGCAAAACGTATGGCATGCGCGCGAAGGAGGAGTTGAACGACTATCGTTATTTTCCTGATCCCGATCTCAGTCCGCTTGTAGTCTCTGAGGAATGGCTGCAGAAGATCAGTGCATCAATGCCCGAGTTGCCTCGCCAGCTTGCGTTACGATTTATTGAGCAATACAATCTTCCTGCTTACGATGCGCAAGTGTTGACTGATTCAAAAGATATCGCGGTATATTTTGAAGCGGCTTGTTCATACACAGATAACTTCAAGGCGGTGTCAAATTGGGTGATGGGGCCGGTAAAATCTTTTTTAAATGATTCCGGCGGATCAGCGGCGAATTTTCAATTGTCGCCTAAGATGCTGTCCGAAATTATCTCGCTGGTTGATGCCGGCAAGGTTAGCTTTACCATGGCATCGCAACGAATATTTCCGGAGATGATAGCGAATCCGGATGGGTCTCCTTTAGAAGTTGCACAAAAACTAAATCTTATTCAGGACAGCGATGCAGATTCTTTATTGCCGATCGTCGATGAGGTTATAAAAGAGTTTCCGCTGAAAGTCGAAGAGTTCAGAAATGGAAAAAAGGGTATTGTTAGCATGTTCATGGGTGAGGTAATGAAACGAAGCAAAGGGAAAGCAGATCCCAAACTTGCAAGCAACCTTATCAGCAAACGCCTTGCAGAAATAGAGTAGACAGTGGAATCCAAATGCAGCAATATTTGTTGAGGGGTAATCAAGTATATTTGTGAATTGACGTTATCAATCAGATCTCAAGCAAAGAATGAAAGAATTAAGAAGTATTGTTTTTAAAGGCGCTCTGATCACGTTCCTTACGTTTTTTATCGCATGTAACACTTCCGGAAAGGAAGAAATGATGCAGGAAAGTGTGCCCTCGTGGTTTGTTACAATCACCGGCAAGGTTGGTTTTCCTGAAAAAGGAGGTAAGATTGTTCTGCAGGAATTCAATGAAAATGGTCCAACCGGAAAAGAAGACACCATTCAGCTGAAAAGCAATTACACATTTTCAAAGAAGGTTAAATTAACGCAGCCCGGATATTACAGGTTGAATTTTTACGATAAACAGGTTCTTAACGTCATCCTTTTTAAGAGCGATCTTGAGGTGAATGTTGATGGCAATAGCCCGCAGGGGTTTTTCGAAGTGAAAGGCTCACCTGATCTTGAGCTGATCAGGAAAGTTCAGGAAATACTTCAGTCAGTTAATAATTCACCGGAGGTAGCAAAGATCAACCAGGAATATCAGGTAGCTGCGCAGCAGCAAAATCAACAGCGCGTTGCACAGCTTCAGGATGAGTATCAGAAATTTATTAAACAGGAGCACGATAAAGTAGCGGCATTAATGGAAAACAATTCTCCATCGCTCGCCGTGCTGAACCTGATCCAGAGCAACACCCTCGACAAGGATAAATATTTCGACATCTATGTCCGCATTGCTGAAAAATTCAAACAAGGATGGCCTGACTTCCCACAGACGAAAACTGTCGTTGATTTTGTTGGAAAGTTAAAAGCTACAGCGATCGGGCAAGTTGCACCTGAGATTGAACTGCCTGATCCGAATGGTAATCTTGTAAAGCTTTCGTCATTGCGGGGTAAATACGTACTGGTTGATTTCTGGGCAAAATGGTGCGGCCCTTGCAGACAGGAGAATCCAAACGTGGTGCGCGTATACAACCAATACAAGGACAAAGGATTTACTGTTTTCGGCGTGTCACTCGATCGGAAAAAAGAAGATTGGATACAGGCTATTCAACAGGACGGCTTAACCTGGACGCACGTTTCTGATCTGAAATACTGGCAATCCGAAGCTGCCAAAACGTACAACATTACTGCTATTCCATTTTCGCTTCTCCTTGATCCGAACGGTGTGATCATCGATAAGAATTTAAGAGGCCCGGCGCTTGAAAAGAAGCTTGCTGAGGTAATGAAAGGAAAGTAGGGTCTTACTTTCTGGACAAAATAAAGCGGACCGTTTGGATCCGCTTTTTTCTTTTTAATGATGTAGGAGAGATTGTACCTGTTACATTTTGTACAAATAGGCCATTTCCATCCGGACCTTTACGGGTTTGCCGTTAACCGTGCCCGGTTTCCATGCCGCCATTTTTTTAAAGGCTTCCAGGGCCGCTTCATCACATCCATAACCGATGCCCTCCAGTACTTCAAAATTGCCCGGCGTTCCGTCTTCATGGATGATAAACCCGATGGTGACTTTTCCTTCAATATTATTTTTTCTCGCTTCTTCTGGATAGTGATGATTTTTACCGTCAACATACTTCCCCAATGCTTTCATGCCTCCGGGAAATTCCGGATTAACGTCGACTGTTGTGTAAACACTGTCGCTTAGGATTTGTGAATTTCCGTTTGAGGCCAACATCGCGAACGCAAGAACAATGATTATGCTTTTGATCGCCATAGAGATTTGTTTACTACATGCTAAAATTAATCGGGAGGACAAATTTTACTCTGACAGGTTTGCCATTTTGCGTCCCGGGTTTCCATTTTGGAAACATCTTAACGACGCGAACGCTTTCCTCGTCGCATTCCGCTGATAAACCTTTCAAGACATGCACGTTTGAGACAGCGCCGTTCTTTTCGACAATGAATCCAACAAACACTTTGCCTTCAATCTCCTGTAGTCGGGCAGATTGCGGATAACGCATGTGCGTTTGAAGCATTTCAATGAGCGCATCGCGCCCTCCCGGGTATTCCGGCATTTCTTCGACAACAGTGAAAACTGGCTCATTGCTGCTTACAACGTATTGGAGCATCACAAATGTGCGGACCCCCGACGCGTCACTTACGGAGAATTCTTCAGTGAATACAGGAGTACCATATTTGTCCTGGAGTGATGCCAGGTTTGCATCAAGTTGATCATCTTTTTCAAGAATATAATTCTCACCTGGATGAGCCTGTTGAAATATATCGAAACGCGATTGCGCCTCATGCGGCACGGCGGAAGACGTTTCAGGCACCTGATCCTGACAAGCGATCGTGAAAAAAAGCAGTGGCAGCACGAATGCGCATGCTGTAAGTTTCCAAAATTTTATTTTTGATTTTAGCGTTCTCATCATCTGAATACGTTTTACGGTTAATGAATTATTAAAGTGACTGGCGAGACTAAGTCCGGCCGATTGTAATGCAACTCTCGCCAGCAGATTGCAATACTGGTTCACGTCATGATTTTTTACAGCGCGCGCATCTGCATCAAATTCATGTATCTGAACCAAAGTCCTTCTATAAACTATAATGATCGGATTGAACCAAAAGATGATCTGTATTAAACTCAGGAGTAAAAGGTCAATTGAATGCAATGCTGTTGCATGAGCCATTTCATGTGCAATGACTTGCTGGCGATCGCTTTCTGATAAAACCTCTTTTCTTGTTATAAAGAGCTGATGAAAAAATGAAAATGAATAATTCGTCTTTTCAGTGAAGATCATTGAGTACTTTCCTACGCGGTGTTTTTCACCCTTAAGTGATGCCTGTCTGAGGAACAGTAGTTGCTTCAGAAAAACGATGAGGCTTATTGTCATTCCTGTGAAGTATATGACACTTAAGAGATCGTTCATGGTAAAGCCCGTAAAGAGACCGGCTGATTCACCCTTACTCGCGGTGATGCTGACGTCCGGCAGCCAATGAACGGGAAGCGCATCAGACAGACTTGGGACGACCTTCAAACTTTCCGGTGACTGAATTTTTATCAATGGAAACACAATAGATGCAACAAGGCCAGCCAACATGGTAAAGCGAACAATGCTAAAACTCGTCTCCTTTGCGAGGAAAAAACGGTGAAGGATCAGGAAGGAAATCAGAACGAGGGATGACTCCACGAAATAATTAATGAATGCACTCATGGCTTGTCGGCTTTAATTTCTTTCAATAATTTTTCAAGGTCTTTAGTATCCAACTTGTTCTCTCTCGCAAAAAATGAAACAAGGTTTTCGAATGAACCGTTGAAGTAACCTTTCACCAGGTTGTTGAGGTAGAACTTTGTATACTTTTCTTTAGAAACTACAGGGAAGTACTCATGTGTCTTCCCATAGGCTTTGTGGTCGATAAATCCTTTCGTCTCCAGAATCCGCACAATTGTAGACACTGTGTTGTATGCAGGGCGGGGCGTGGGCATTTCCTGAACGATGTCTTTCACGAATGCCTTTCCTAATCGCCAAAGTATTTGCATGACCTGATCCTCAGCCCTGGTCAGCTCTTTCATTTCCTTCATACCGATGTATTTAGTTATAAAACTAAAACATTAGTTGAGTCAAAGCAAATTTTACAGGATATTTTTTAGAGCGAGTTTGTAAAGCAATAGGAGATGAGATTCGCGCCCATTCGAAGGGCTTGCTGTCGCTTTTCTTCAGGATCATTGTGAATGCGTTGATCTTCCCAGCCATTACCGAGATCGGATTCATACGAGTAAAACACTACCAACCGTCCTTCATAGATCAATCCAAGGCCCTGTGCCGGTTTCCCATCATGTTCATGCACTTTAGGTAATCCTTTTGGGAAATCGAATTTTTGATGATAGATCGGGTGATCGAAAGGTATGGCTACCAGTTCAAGCCCGGGAAAAACTTTTTTCAGCTCAAGGCGAATAAACTTGTCAAGTCCATAGTTGTCGTCAATATGAAGAAAGCCTCCCCCTGTGAGATAGCGGCGTAAATTGGCTGCATCACTTTCTGAGAAAACAACGTTGCCGTGACCGGTCATGTACACATAGGGATAAAGAAACAGTTCTTTACTGCCGACTTCAACGATATCTTCTTCCGGGGCGATGTTGAGGTTTAGTTCGCGGTTGCAGAATTCAATAAGATTCGGAAGGGCAGTTTTGTTTGCGTACCAATCACCACCGCCGGCGTACTTCAACTTCGCAATCTTCAGAAAGCTTTGCGCATTTAAAGACAAGACGAAAAAAATCAAAAATAGCGTTATCGAAAGCCGTTCTCTCATAGTCATGAATTACATTCGAATGTACGAACGCGGTTTGAGAGAAAAAATTATTTGGTGACCGGCATTCAGGCTAAAGAACCATCACTTTCACGTCTGGCAAATGCAGCGTGAAAAATCCTCTCCCGCCGTTAACGTTGGTGGGATAGGTAACCGGCTCGCTGAAAACCTCGACAAGTCCCATCCGGTTCTGTACGCGAACCTTCAGATAATCGTAGTAATCGCGCGTCAGCGTTGAAATCGAAACTGCGATGCTGTCTCCTCTGTAATAATTTTTTGGAGCGGCCCTGAAGATCTCCGAATAATTGTCTCCGTTAAAAGGTTTGTCGTCAAAAAATCTCGTGTAGGCATCAGGGTTTACCATGTTTGCGATCAGCGATGCCCGCGCTGCACCCTGAACATTGATCATGTAATAATTTTCACTTGTAGGATCGGTGATAGAGTACGCAACCTGAGCCAGGTATGTGTTGTAGCCGTTGTTCCAAACATCGGCTTTCACCGTATCGAAATTTACTCTTGGCTGAACAATCGTTTTCGCAGTAACCTTTCCATAAGCCGGACAGGACACCTCAAGTGAATATTCATTTCCCGGCACGATCGGGATTCCGAGTGATTGATATACGCCATCCTGCATCAGTATTAGCTCATATGTTTGTCCCTGTGTCGTTATTGTGACATTCGCATCATTGATCGCAATTTCTTTCACAAGTGTTTGAATATCGGTGTCGCTTCCTGCTTCGAGCGCTCCAATGCTTCTTGTCACAAGGATTGCAATTGACGTGTCTGGCAGTACGCTTGATGTAACGACAATTTGGGCAGGAGCACTCTCTATCGATTTTACCTCAAGGGAATCGGGGAGGCACGATGTAAAGATGATGGCCAGGACTGAAAAAATTAGTGCAGGTGTGTAGTTTGTTTTCATGACTTTCATCCGTTTCATTTTCAGAATTTGCATCCGTAGCTAATGTAGGGGAGCAGGCCAAAAAGCCCTGGTTGTTTATACGACAGTGCGCCTGTTTCTTTATCGGCTTCAATTACAATTCCGACAGGTGTAGCGCGGTTGTATATATTGTAAATTCCTGCCGACCATGTCCATTTGAATTTCTTGTCGGGCTTGCTGAAGAATTTTATTCCCAGGTCAAGACGATGAGAATCGGTAAGCTTAACGCTGTTGATCTTTGCGAAAATTGGAATCAGGTCCAGTCCACTCATGTTAGGTGCCATCGTAACATACTGCCCGATTACAGGTGTGAATCGCGCGCCTGAAATATATTCCCATACCATTGACGCAGCGAATCTCTTACCGAGTGTGTGTTGCGCGACAATAGCTCCATTGTGTCTTCGGTCATACCGAGCATGAAACCATTCACCATTGTTCAGTCCATCAAACCTTCTCAAAGACCATGAAAGAGTGTAACTGATCCATCCGGTAAATTTTCCGGATTCCTTTCTTATTAGAAATTCTGCGCCATAAGCTTTTCCTTCTCCCTGAATGAGTTTTGAAGCAAAGTCTGTGTTAAATAACAAATTCGTTCCTTCCTCATAGGCGATCAAGTCCTCCATAGACTTATAATAACCTTCGATACTGAAGAACACTTTCTTTCTCGGCAGGAAGCGTTGCCACGCGAGCGAATATTGATGTGAACGCTGTGGTCTGATACTGTCGGTCACTGGATACCAGATGTCCGCAGGGGTTGACACCGCAGCGTTTGATACCCGATGGATGTACTGCGCCATGCGTGAGTAATTGAACTTCAATGCCTGGTCTTCTTTGATTTCATAGCGCGCTGACAGGCGCGGTTCGGGATTCATATAGTATTTGTCGCCTACGAGAGAAGCGGAGCCTCTAAGGCCGACATTGACTCGCATCCGATTGGTGAGCGACCATTCCTGCTGGATGAATGCCGCAAGTTCATGGGACGTTTGACCCTGACTCGCGCTACTACTCATAATTTCACTAATAGACCCGGTTGAGTTAACCACATTCGGGCTTATGGTATGTCTCGTCCATTCCAATCCGGTTGTTAGTTGCGCGTCTTTCCAAACGGAATCTTTTACCAGCGTAACTTTAGCGCCATAGTCTTCGATATTTGAGAATGCCGAAATAGCGTAGTCTTCGTATGCGTTTTTTATTCGATAACTGTAATCTGTTTTGAATAGGTACAAATTGTTCGTCCATCCTTCCGGAGTACGGTGTACCCATTTTAATGATTGTGTGGAATTTCCAGCGTTGTAACGTGTCAGCATTCCATCACCGTCTCCGTTTTTATCACGGAAGTGATCGAGCACATCTTCGCCCGCGTAGTGACTGATTTCGATTTGATGAGATTTTGACGGATGGAAAATCAGTTTACCATTGACATCGTAGAAATAGTATGGAATATTATACCCGACTACACCCATGACTTTATCAACATAAGTTCTGCGACCGCTTATCCAAAAGCTCGCTTTATCTTTAACGATGGGTTGTTCCAGCTTCACGCGAGAGGCTATCAGGCCGACGTCGGCGGAGACCCTGGTTTTATCTGGAATTAATGAGAGCGTGTTAACATTGAGTACCGAAGAAAGTCTTCCACCGAATTCGGCTGGAAATCCGCCATTAATTGCTTCCACATTGTCAACCACGTCGGGGTTGAATACGCTCATGAATCCAAACAGGTGACTTGTATTGTAGATCGGAGCACCATCAAGAAGCACGAGGTTCTGATCGGCGGCGCCGCCTCTTACGAATACGTCTGAGCTTCCATCAAGTCCTTTAACATTACCGGGGAGCAAATGAAGCGTTTTGATAAGATCGGCTTCCCCCATGATTGTCGGCATGTTGAACATGTCCTTCTGTGTAAGTCGTTGCGTGCCCGCCCTCACTGACTGAACAACGTCGGCGTTTGTGTATCGATTTTCCTGAATGACAACTTCTTTCAATTGATCAATACGCGGCGTAATCGTCAACTTCCATGTAGTGTCAGCAGATACGTTGATCGAAGCGGTAAACGTTTCGTAACCGGTATATGAGATTCGGATCTTTTTTAATCCGGGTTTAATTTCCACCGCAAATTTTCCATCAAGATCAGTACTCGTCAATGTACTGTCAGGAAAGATCATCAAATTAGCAAGAGGAAGATATTCTCCGTTAGAATCACTTATTGTTCCCTTAACCTCCACACTCTGTGCGTTCACTATAAAAGGCAGAACGCAAATCGCCATCAAATAAAATCTTTTCACAACCCCTTGATTTCACGTTAAACATCACAATCGATTTTACAAGACGAGTCCTCAACATCACTTTAAGAACGAACTTGTTTTCTACGGTAGCTTAATAATTCTATGCCCGCTTTCAAGTTTAGGAAATGGTTGGATTGTGCATAAGGCTTACAGCCGCCAGTGAAGCGGCACTAATGTCCGAATGCTTTCGGCGTTTCGCTACTCTCTCACAACAGTGTAACCAGAGAGAAACGTGAAAGCTGGAATATGTAGAATTGTGTCAACTGACCATTTTTATTAGAAAGCCTTTCTGGCTCCTGTCCTCGATTCATGTGGTGATAATTTTTCGGATCCACACGTTGCCATACCGATAATTATTATTTTTAGGGCTGAATCCCTGACTATGAAATCTTATCTGGAGCTGGCAAAACATATCCTTGACAACGGTGTAAAAAAAACCGACCGCACCGGAACCGGAACAATTTCGGTGTTTGGCGCCCAGCTTCGATTTAATCTGCAGGAGGGATTTCCGCTGGTCACCACAAAAAAACTCCATTTGCGGTCGATCATTCACGAACTGCTCTGGTTTCTTAGTGGTGACACAAATATTAAATACCTGAACGACAACGGTGTTAGCATCTGGAACGAGTGGGCGGATGAGAACGGTGAACTCGGCCCGGTTTATGGGCATCAATGGCGAAGTTGGCCTGCTCCGGACGGGCGGTCAATTGATCAGATTTCGCAAGTGTTAACGCAGATCAGGCAAAAACCTGACTCGCGCAGACATATAGTTTCGGCCTGGAACCCGGCAGAAGTTGATAAAATGGCGTTGCCACCATGTCATGCGCTGTTCCAATTTTATGTTGCTGATGGTAAGCTGTCGTGTCAGTTATATCAGCGAAGTGCTGACTATTTCCTGGGCGTTCCGTTCAACATCGCGTCGTATGCGTTGCTCACTCACATGGTTGCCCAGCAGTGCGATCTCTTGCCTGGAGATTTTGTTTGGACGGGCGGAGATGTTCATCTGTACCTTAACCACCTCGAGCAGGTTCAACTACAGCTTACCCGCGAACCATTCGCGCTTCCGACATTAAATATCAAGCGCAAACCTGATAATGTTTTCAGTTATAAGTTTGAAGATTTTGAGATCCTTAATTATCAATCGCATCCTTCAATCAAAGCGCCGATTGCAGTTTAATCGTTATTTCCCTTCGATGTTTATGCGTCATAAGTACTCTTTACAACTCACATGGATATTTCTCATTCTCCTTACAGCTGTGTTCTTCGGATGTAGTGGAACGAATGGAGGATCGGCTGACGGAAAATTGAATGGTCTGCACAAATATTATTACCCAGAAGGACAGCTTTACCTCGAAGTCCACTACAAGGACAGTATTGCGCATGGCATAACGAAGCAATATTTCAAAAACGGGCAGTTGTTTGAGGAGGTGAATTATGTTAATGGTGCCAAGCATGGCATCCAGAAGCGATATTATGAAGATGGCGCTCTCTCCATGGAAACACCATACGATAGCGGGCGCCGCCATGGTATTGAGCGTAAATTCCGAAAAGACGGAACCAAAGCGTATGAAGCTCCTTACCATTACGACAATGCATGTATTGGATTGAAAGAATATTATTTAAGTGGCAACCCGGTTGAGAAATACCCGGAGATTATCATTACTCCTGAGGACAGGTTATTCGATAATTTCAGATACTCGCTAAGAATTTCCTTGAGCGAAAAGCATAAAGTGGAATTTTTTGAAGGGACGCTCACGCAAGGAAAGTATGTAAGCGCTGATGCTGAAAAAATTTACATGGAAAACTCTTCAACAGCCAGAATTGATTATCCGCTTGGTCCCGGAGAATTTTTGATGAAGACGATTAATGTTATCGCGAAGGTGAAGACAGAACTCGGCAACACCTATATCACCCAGAAGAAGTATAATCTTGCCGTGGAAAACCGGTAATTAATTTAACATCCGACTTCTCATTTTCAATTCGTAGTTGTCAGGCGAGATCGTAAGCCCCTGCATAACTACACCTTTAGCTTTACTTTGCTGACCTTTCTTGAAAAAAAATGCAGCCGCTGCTCCGTAGGATTTACCAACTGAGTAATGATCCAATTCGACATCCTGATGTTCCTTGTAAAACGATTCGAACAGGAGCCGGTACTTTTCGCCATTCGCGGGATCACTCTCTTCATAATATCTTTGAAACTCCTTTAAGTATGCCAGTGAAAGCATTTCATTGAAGATGTTGTTTTGCGAAAGAACAGGGTAACGTTCGCGGTAAGTCTCAAGGGTCGATAAGACTTCCGAATTTGGTTTGTTTCTAAAGTTTGATGAGGCAGTGCTAATGAAAATGCTGGTAGCCTGTAAATGATTCGGTTTCTGTGTCAGCGCATTTTCAAAATACGGCATTGCCTCGCGGTAACGCGCCTGATTGTAATAGAACCGCCCGAGTTCATAATTATAGTTAAAATCAAGTTCGGACTTTAACGAAGCGTCAGTAATAAAATGCATCAGTCTATCGTAGTAGACTGAAAGCAGTTCCTTCTCTCCTTTGTTAAACAATATTTCCTGAATAGCATTTTGAAGATCGCCCTTGATCATTTCGGCAGTGATTCCGTACGCATCATAACGCGACAGTTTTCCCAAAAGAGTTGCGTGCGTTTCGTCGAACCTTTTATGATTTGTTAAAGCCTGCACTCCGGCTACCATGCTCAGATAACCGTTTCTTTCCGTTGGATAGAACAAATAAGCTTTTTGGAATTGGTTGAAAGCTTCCGGAAAACGTTTTTCCTCAAGCAGATACAGGCCATCGTTGGCATACTGAATACCGGTTAACTGCAGAAGTGTAATGTTGCTTTGGTCACGGAAATAATACTTGTCGAACAGAGCGTCTGTGGATAAGGAATTGGCTTCACTCTGGCTTATCAACTTGCCAGCTTTCATCATCTTTACGAAGTTCTCTTTCAGCTGTGGGTTGATTGTAGTGACAAAATTCAAGTTCGGCGCCGTTGCCTCGACGATCACTCTTTCCTGATCAGGATAAGCAATCAAATAAACATGATCGGGAGATTCCTTAATGTTAAATGGAATTTCCAGTTCGTGAAAAATGATTCCGTACAGTGCTGTGGCAGAAACACAATTATAATACCCGCGATCAAAGATGTCCTCGAAACGGTTTTTATTCTCGTACTTTGACAGGAATGTCTCGTGTACCGCACTATACAGCGTTTTGACCTTCTTGTCGCTTTTTTTTGCTCTGAATTTGTCGTTGTTGTAGGTCGCAATAAAAGAATGGACTTTTTCCCTTGACGCGTTGATTGCATTTTCATTTAAGACCGCGCCATTAGCAACGAACAACTTGAAATAGTCTGTTTTTTGATTCGTAAAATGATCGGTTAGGATTTGCTTCTCGAATTCTGAGTTGAAGACAAGTTCTTCCGGCCTTACCAGCTGTTTTTGAGCGGACAGAAGTGTTGGAAAAAGACAGAGAAGACAAAGGAGCTTTTTCATTGATGGGGTTTTCGACAAAATTAAAGTGGAGTCTGCCGAAATACAACTTCCCGGCTCATCATCTTGCAGGTTGTAAGTTTCTTTACAACTTTCGCCCTGAATGTGTAATACACAAATCTTTTTGTCGACAAATTGCGTATTGAAGATCAAATGGCAGAAAAAAGCAGCGTTTTTGATATGATAGGGCCGGTTATGATAGGCCCCTCGAGTTCTCACACGGCGGGTGTTGTCCGAATCGCGAGAACATCGTTGAAGCTTCTGGGTTCGCGGCCGGACCACGCCGAGATTACCTTTTATAATTCTTTTGCAAGAACATACGAAGGTCACGGAAGCGATCGGGCGATCATCGCCGGATTGCTTGATTTCAAGACTGACGATAAGCGAATTAAGGATGCTATCGACATTGCGAAAGCAGACGGCTTGAAGTATCAATTTAAATCTGTCGGAAATGCCTCGGCGCTGCATCCAAATACGATAAGAGTTAAACTCACGAAAGGAGATCAACAGCTCGAGGTTATCGGAGAAAGCAAGGGTGGTGGTGTCATTAACATCGCTGAGATCAATGGCTTCAAAGCCGACATCAGTGCAAGCCTTCATACATTAATTATCACAGCTGGCGATGTTAAGGGTTCCATTGCATTCATCTCCGATATATTGGCTCATGATGATTGCAACATTGCGACTATGTCCGTATCCCGGAAGGGAAAAAATGATGTCGCATGTCTCGTTATCGAAATGGATTCAGGTCTAAAGCCTGTAACATTAGAATACCTTCGGAGTCTTAGCTGGGTAAAGCAAGTTATTTACATACCGGATATCGATCGTTAATAATCAATGAGAACCAGAATTTTACTATTAAGTGTCCTGTTGGCGATTTCGGGCGTTCCGGCCTTTAGCCAACAGCAGGAGTCAGCCGTCAGACTTTGGACTTTAAAAGAGTGCATAGATTATGCGCTGTCTCATAACCTGAATGTCAAGCGAGGTGAGCTTCAAGTCGAACTAAGTGAAGTGAACTTCACGCAGGCAAAAATGAATTTGTTGCCATCGGCGAATGCGAGCGCTTCCTACGGCTACAATTGGGGCAGGGGTCTCGACCCTGTAACTAACCAATTTGTGTCTTCGCAACGTAACAACGTTAGCAGCCTGAATGCCAATGGCTCGCTCACGCTATTCAATGGGCTTCGCGTACAAAACAGTATCAAGCAGGGACGGCATGACGTTGCCGCTTCGGAGAAAGATCTGGCAAAGGCCAGAAATGATGCATCGCTTCTCGTTGCTAACAATTTTATCAATGTTGTATTTAATAAGGAGCAGGTTGAAAATGCGTCATTGCAGCTTGCATCAAGTCAGCAGCAACTTGACCGTACCAGGATACAGGTTGACCTTGGCGCGCTTCCATTATCGGAGAAATTAAACCTGGAAGCGCAGGTCGCGACGAACGAACTCAATTTGGTAAATCAGCAAAATGCGCTTGCGTTGTCAATTCTTCAGCTGAAGCAAGCTATGCAGATGCAAGCGTCGGAAGAACTTGACGTTGAAATTCCGGCTTTAGAGCCACAGGATCTTATTCTGGATCAGGATCGTGACGAGGTATATGGAATCGCCCGCGAGATAATGCCCGAAGTGAAAAGCAGCAAACTTAAAATTGAAAGCTCTTACTATGCAATGAAAGTTGCGAAAGGCGCTTTGGTGCCGCGACTTACCCTGAACGGTTCATTGAATACAAACTATTCAAAGAACTCCGAGTCTCAGTTTGTTTCTGATGGCGGTTTTACGCTTGGTACCTCTCCACTGGGATACGCGCAGGACGGCGCCACACAAATACCGGTTTATGGAATCCGCCCAACCGGGGCCATATCGGATGTATATATGTTTGATGACCAGGTGAAGGATAACCTGTACAAATCAGTTGGTTTTCAATTAACAATTCCGATTTTCAACAATTATACGTCCCGCGCATCTTTCCAACGGTCTGTGATCTCAAACGAACAGGCGAAGATCAACGCGCAGGAAATAGACAATACGTTACGCCAGAATATTGAGACGGCTTATAATGATGCGATCGCTGCCTCCAAGAGTTATCAATCCGCCCTTAAGCAGGTGACGGCGCGTGACGAAGCATTCAGGATGATGAAGCAACGTCATGACATCGGCGCTGCCAATTATGTTGAATATCAGGTAGCGGAGAATAACCTGTTTCAGGCAAAGAGCGACCTGGCTAGAGCGAAATACAATTACATCTTCAGAAAAAAGTTACTTGATTTCTATCAGGGAAAACCACTAGACTACTAATACTCCAACATTTTTCATGGCAAAGAAAACCCAAAAATCGAACAAGTTAATTTACTGGCTCATTGGTGCCGTAGGATTTCTTCTTGTATTCATAATCATAGGAAAGTCGGCGGGCTGGATTGGAAAACCAAAAGAGCTGGAAGTGGAGCTTGCAAAAGCAGACAGGGTAACGATCGTCGAAAAAGTTAGCGCATCCGGCACTGTTCAACCTGTAACGGAAGTAAAAATTGCCCCTGAAGTTTCAGGAGAGATCATCGAACTTGTGATCGAAGAAGGCGACTCAGTGACGAAGGGACAAATGCTTGTTAAAATTCGTCCTGATACATGGCAAAG
>Ga0196965_1000443_pt1 | contig 24941 bp, 30 predicted proteins | sample S1_20metaG_FD_148668 | JGI IMG/M metagenome (GOLD analysis project Ga0196965, IMG submission 148668) | Soil microbial communities from Anza Borrego desert, Southern California, United States - S1_20 | ecosystem: Environmental > Terrestrial > Soil > Desert | place: USA: California | collected... | reverse complement strand
GCCGGAGGTGAAGACGAGAGTCGCGTCGGAGCCGAGCGCCGCCCCGATCCGGCGCCGGGCATCCTCCAGCTGCGCCCTTGTCGCCCGCCCCTCGGCATGGGGCGAGGAGGGATTGGCCCAGGTCCGGCACGCCTCGGCCATCGCCTCCGCCGCCTCGGGCAGGATCGGGGTCGTCGAGGCATGGTCCAGATAGATGCGGTCGGGCACGTTTTCCCTTTCAAATTGCACGTCGGGCGCGCACGCCTATATAGAGCGGCATGCGCGCGGGGGCAGCCCCGCTCTTTCTCCTTGAGCAGACGCAGGTGCAATGCCCGAAGTCATTTTCCCCGGTCCGGAAGGCCGTCTCGAAGGCCGTTTCAGTCCCGGTCCCCGGCCGCGCGCGCCCGTCGCGCTGATCCTCCACCCCCACCCGCAGGGCGGCGGGACGATGAACAACGCCATCGTCCAGGCGCTCTACAAGACCTTCGTCAGGCGAGGCTTCGCGACCCTGCGCTTCAACTTCCGCGGAGTCGGCAAGAGCCAGGGCGTGTTCGACAACGGCATCGGCGAGCTGTCCGACGCGGCTTCCGCGCTCGACTGGGTGCAGCAGGTCCATCCCGAGGCCGAGACGACCTGGATCGGCGGCTTCAGCTTCGGCGCCTGGATCGGAATGCAGCTGCTGATGCGCCGGCCCGAGGTGCGCGGCTTCATCTCGATCGCGCCGCCGGCCAACATGTACGATTTCACCTTCCTCGCCCCCTGCCCCGCCTCCGGCATCATCATCCAGGGCGAGGGCGACGAGGTCGTCACCCCGAACGCGGTCCAGAAGCTGGTCGACAAGCTTCGCACCCAGAAGCACATCACCATCCATCACTCGACCATCCCGGGGGCGAACCATTTCTTCGTCAACGAGATGCCGCAGCTGATGAAGGCGGTGGACCAGTATCTGGACTTCAGGCTCGATCCGGCCTGCCCGATAAGGTGAGGCGGCCCGGCGCGCGGCTCAGAAGCTCGGGTTGAGCCTCACGCGCGCCACCTCCTTGGCGATCATCCGGCGGACGATCGCGCTCGCCGAGAGCGTGTAGATCACGAAGCCCAGATAGACGACCATCAATAGGGTATCGACCGCCTCCGGGAGCCCGAGGTCGTCGCTGGCGAGGAGCGCCCAGCGGTAGACCACGAAGATCCCCACCACGAAGAAGATCGCCTTCGCCTCGCCGAGCTTCACGAGCAGGCGGTTCCAGCGCCAGAACAGGCCGCCGGCCAGGCTCTTGCGCATCTTCACCGAGGCCAGCAGGTACAGCGCGTCAAGATCGGTCGGCGCGTGGGCGAGGGCGCTTAGCGCGAGTCGGAGCGCCTCCTCGACGTCGCCCCGGGCGAGCTGGGCGTGGCCGAGCAGGATGAGCCCGTCCGGGTTGCTGGGATTGAGGCTCAATATCTCGCGGCCGGACGCCTCGACCGCCTCCATTCGCGCCTGTTCGAGGGCCGCATAGCCTTCCTCGGCGATGACCGGAGGGAAATTGGGCTCGAGCGAGCGCGCCGCGGCGAGGCTGGCCCGCGCCTCGGCGCGCTTGCCCTGAACCCGAAGGATCTTGGCGCGGACGAGATGGCCGATCCCGTCCTCGGGATCGAGCTCGATGGCCCGGTCCGCCGCCTCGAGCGCTGCCCGTTCATGCTGCTGGGCAAGCAGGATCTGGGCAAGCTCGAGATGGGCGAGATGCCAGAGCGGGGCATGCTCGACCGCCCGGTCCGCCTCGTAGCGGGCGCCGGTCAGGCGGCCTTGCTGGCGAAGTGCCCGCGCGAGCAGCAGATGCGGATAGGCTTCCTGAGGGGCGGCGGTCAGGGCGTCGCGAAGCGGTTCGATCGCCGCGGCCCAATTGCCGGCGGCGAGCAGCGCCTCGGCATGGTGGATCGCCAGGTTGTACGGCCGCATCAGCCTTGCTGCCGCAGATATTGGCGCAACTGGGCGGTGCGGTATTGCGAGACGTAAGCGAAGGCGAGGCAGACCAGCGAGAGTCCGACGGCGACCTCGAAGACGTAGACGGCCAGGCGGGCTTCGAGCAGGCCGCCGCGGATCGCCACGCCGAGGACGATCCTCGCCGCGAAATAGACCAGGAGCGCGAGCCCGGCGAGGCCGATCTCGCGGTTGCGCTGCGGGCCGTCGAGCGCGACTGCGTTGAGCGCGACGAGCACGAATCCCCAGGGGGTGAAGAAGGTCGCCACGATGAAGACGAGGAACGGCGGCAAGGCGAGCCGCTGGAGCGGCCCCTCGCGGGGCTCGTCGATCAGCCGGTAGCGAAGGGCGTCGCTCAAAGGCCGTTTGCCTTCAGGAAGGCCGCGACATCGTCATACTGCCCGCCCGCATTGGAATATTTGGCGTAGTTGCGCGCCGTCGTCAGCCATTCGATCGTGGTCGGACGGACCTCGGCGAAGGCCTCGGTGAGATGGCGCTTGGCGACTGGCGCCTCCTCGCCCGAGGCGAGCGCCTCCTCGATGGCGAGATCGACCGCGGTGTTGACCAGATTCTCGAGGTCGGCGCCCGAATAGCCGGCGGTCCTGGCGGCGATCGCCTCGACGTCGCAATCGGGAGCGACCGGCCGGCCGGACAGCTGCATTCGCAGGATCTCGGCTCGCGCGGCGCGGTCGGGCGGAGGGACGAACTGGACCCGGTCGAAGCGTCCCGGCCTCCGGAAGGCCGAGTCGACTCCCCAGGGCATGTTGGTCGCCGCGAGGATCAGAACGCCCTCATTGTTGTGGGCGAAGCCGTCCATCTCGGCCAGGAAGGTCGAGACGAGGCTGACATGGCTCTGGTTGGCGTTGCCGCTGCGCGAGCCGGCCAGCGCCTCCAGCTCGTCGAAGAACAGCACCGTCGGGGTGTCGCGGCGGGCATCGGCGAAGATGGCGGCGAGCTTGCGCTCCGCCTCGCCGATATATTTGTCGACGACGTCGACGACCGGGACATTGACGAAGCGCGCCTCGCACTCGCCGGCCGTGGCCCGGGCGAGGAGGGTCTTGCCGCAGCCGGGAGGGCCGAACAGCAGAACCCCGCCCCCCGCCTTGCGCCGGTATTTGGCGAAGAGCGACGGTTTCTTGAACGGCGTGACGATTCGGCGCGAAATCTGCTTCTTGACCTCGTCGAGCCCGCCCACGTCCTCGAAGCGGACGGTGGTGCCGGGCTCGGCGAACAGCGCGCGGGCGGCGGCTTCCTCCTCGCGCTCGGTACGATCCGCGCCGCGAAGGCCCCGCGCCGCCTGGGCGAAGCCGATGATGTTGGAGGCCATGGCCGGCTCCGCCGCCTTGGCTTCCTCGAGCCGGGCGTCGAGGGCGGGATCCTCGAGCAGGGGATCGGCGGCGACGGCGGCCCGGTAGACGGTCTCGGCCTCGGCGGCGCGTCCCGAGACGAGCAAGGCGTCCACCCTGACCGAGAGGAGCGAGGGATCGTCGCCGCACAAGGCGACCGCGTCGAGCGCGTCGCCCATGTCGAGGGCGGCTCGGGCCAGCCGGCCGCGAGCGGGGCTGTCGAGCTCCACGGCGGGATTGTCGAGCGCCGCGGCGATCACCGCCCGCCGCTCCGAATCCTGGCCGGCAAGATCGAGCGCCGAGACCAGCAGCCGCGGGTCGGCGCTCGCCGAAAAGGCACTCAGCAGCGCGTCTATGGCCGGATTGGTCGACACGAAAAATCCCCTTTGCGGCGCCAACATAGTGGCCGGGATGGGCGAGGCAACGCCTGGCGGGCGCCCGGCTCAGCCCGAGTGCCAGCGAAGCGACATGCAGGACAGGCCGGCGTCGACCCTGGCGATCTCGGAGGCGGGTAGCGCGACCACCTCGAAGACTCGCATCCTTCAGACCGTCCAGACCAGCACGTTGCCGAACATGACCAGGGCGGCCGTCAGCATGAGGATGCCCTGCTTGCGTTCGCCGCGCTTGACCAGGAGGTAGGCACCCCCGCCGGCGAGAGCGAAGGCGGCGAGGACGAGGATCGAGAGGATGGTGGCGGCGAATCCGGTCATGACCGCGCTTGTGCCATCGCGAAGGGCTGGAAAACAGGGTGTCGCCTTTTACGAAAGGTTAAAGCCCGGGGCGTAGCTTCGGGCGTCATGGCCGATTGTGAAGCTTCACGGCAGCTGGACGAGGCTTTCGAGCGGATCGAGGAAACGATCCTGCCGAGCCTGTCGCTGATGCTCGATACCTTGCTCGACGCGGCGGCGCTGGCCCGGCCCGGCCATGCCGGCGAGGCCTTCGCCGCCGAGCTGAGGACGCTCGGGCTTCAGCTCGAGGCGCTGACGAAGCAGATCGAGGCCGCGTCCCCCGCCGCCCGGATCGACCCCGCCGACTATCGCTCCCGCTCCGCCGCCTGAGCGGCGAGGATCGAGGCGTAGAGCGCGGGATCCACGTTCCCGCCCGAAACCACCACCACGGTGCGTTCGGTGACCTCGCCGGCCCTACCGGCGAGCAAGGCCGCCAGGGCGACCGCTCCCCCGGGCTCGGCGACGATTCGCAGGTGGCGCGCGGCGAAGGCCATGGCTTCCTCTATTTCCGCTTCGCCGGCCCGGATGCCATGGACCCGAGACTGGCGCAGAGCCCCGAGGGTCAGCGGCGACACCAGCTTGGTCTGGAGCGCGTCGCAGCGGGTCGGCGGGGCCGGCTCGGCGACGGGGACGGGTTGGCCCGCCGCGAGCGAACGCGCCATATCGTCCCAGCCTTCGGGTTCGACGGTGACGATCCGCGACTCGGGCAGAGCGAGGGCGATGCCCGCCGATAAGCCGCCGCCGCCGCAGGGGACGAGCACCCGGTCCGGCCGGCCGCCGAGCTGCTCGCCTATCTCGACTCCGGCGCTCCCCTGCCCCTCTATGACGTCGACATCGTCGAAGGACGGTACGAGGGTCGCGCCCCGCGCTTCGGCCAGGCGTCCGGCAATCTCCTCGCGGCTCTCAGTCATCCGGTCGTAGGTAACGATCTCGGCGCCCGCGGCGAGGGTGGCGTCGCGTTTCACCGCCGGTGCGTCGGAGGGCATGACGATGGCCGCCTTGATGCCGAGGCGGCGCGCCGCGATCGCCACCCCCTGCGCATGGTTTCCGGAGGAGAAAGCGACGACGCCGCGGGCGCGCTCCGAGTCGCTCAGGAGGAGCAGCCGGTTGGTGGCGCCGCGCAGCTTGAAGCTGCCGCCCTCCTGCAGGCACTCGGCCTTCACCCACAGCCGCACGCCTCGCCATTCGAGCGGCAGCAGCGGAGTTCTGACGACGTGCCGCGCCAATCGTTTCGCCGCAGCGGCGACACCCTCCGGCGTAGGGTTCCTCTCTGTCATCCAAACCTCTGGTTTCACGAGGGAAAAAGCAGGTCTTTACAGGGGGGCACGGCGCCCATATATCCGCCCCCGCTGCCCCATGGGGACTTCCAACAACCGCAAGGCAGCCTCGTCGTCAACTACCGCCTTTGGAGGTCCCTTGAGTTGCACAAGCATCATAGCGCGCTGGGGCTAGCGACCGCCCTGCGACCGGTCCAGCCGGTCACGCTCATTCGTCCGCACGCCGCAAAGCGCGCCGCCCGCTTCTTCGTCGAGAAGTTTCCGGGCCGGTCGCTCTATGCGGTCAAGGCGAACCCGTCGCCGGACCTGCTCCGGATCCTCTGGGAAAGCGGAGTCACGCATTACGACGTGGCGTCGATCGCCGAGGTTCGGCTGGTCGCCGAGACCCTTCCCGAGGCCGTCCAGTGCTTCATGCATCCCGTGAAGGCCGAAGAAGCGATCGCCGAGGCCTATGAGCTCGGCGTCCGTACCTTCTCGCTCGACACGATGGACGAGCTCGAGAAGATCGTCCGAGCGACGGGGGAAGCCCGGGATCTCAACCTGTGCGTGCGCATCCGGGTGTCGTCGGATCACAGCAAGCTCAGCCTCGCCTCCAAGTTCGGAGCCGAGCCGGACGAGATGAAGGCGCTGCTTTTCGCCACCCGCCAGGCGGCGGACGCGCTCGGCATCTGCTTCCACGTCGGCAGCCAGGCGATGACCCCGGCCGCCTATTCGGAGGCGATGGAGCGCGTGCGCGCGGCGATCGTCGAAGCGGCCGTCACGGTCGATATCGTCGACGTCGGCGGCGGGTTCCCTTCCGTCTATCCCGGCATGGAGCCGCCGCCGCTCGAAGCCTATTTCGACGTCATCTCGCGCGCCTTCGAGAGCCTGCCCATCTCCTACTCGGCCGAATTGTGGTGCGAGCCGGGCCGGGCCCTGTGCGCGGAATATGCGAGCCTGATGGTTCGGGTCGAGAAACGCCGCGGCGACCAGCTCTACATCAACGACGGCGCCTATGGCGCGCTGTTCGATGCGGCGCATATCGGCTGGCGCTTCCCGGTGAAGCTGGTGCGCGAGGAGCAATCGGACGCGCGCGACGTCGGCTTCAGCTTCTACGGCCCGACCTGCGACGATCTCGACCATATGGCGGGGCCGTTCCATTTGCCGGCGGACGTGGCCGCGGGCGACTATATCGAGATCGGAATGCTCGGCGCCTATGGCTGCGCGATGAGGACCGGCTTCAACGGCTTCGGCAACGTCGCCAGGGTCGAGATGACGGACGAGCCGATGGCGACGCTGTACGGAGGAGCGGAGCGCGAGGTCGCTCGTTCCAACGTCGTAAAGCTGTAGGCGAATCTCCCCTCCCTGGAAGGGAGGGGACGGGGGTGGGTCCGGCCGAAAGGCCGGGCCGACACCATGCGCCGCGAGATGCTCGCTGCGCTCGCACCCACCCCTAACCCCCTCCCTTCCAGGGAGGGAAACTGAACGGGTTTCCGCGTCCCCTCAACGACGGCGGTTAACTGTGGAAGTGTGGAACATAAGATGAACGAGCAGACCAAGATCAACGACACCCGCAAGGCGGAGCTGCTGTCGAACGTCGTCGAGCATATCGACATCAAGAGCTTCGACGCCCGCCCCATCGTCGACGCGATGAAGAAGATGAGCTTCACCAGCCGCGACCTCGGCCGGGCGGCGGAGATCTACAACACGATGCTGGCCGATCCGGACTGCTCGGTGATCCTGGTGATCGCCGGCTCGACCTCGGCCGGCGGCTGCATGGACCTCTATGCCGAGCTGGTCCGCAACAACATGGTCGACGCCATCGTCGCCACCGGAGCGACCATCGTCGACATGGATTTCTTCGAAGCGCTTGGCCACAAGCACTACCAGGCGCTCGAGATCCCCGACGACGATACGCTTCGCTCGCTCTACATCGACCGGATCTACGACACCTATATCGACGAGGAGAAGCTCCAGGAGACCGATCACACGATCGGCAACCTCGCCAACAGCCTGGAGCCCCGCCCCTATTCGTCGCGCGAGTTCATCAAGGAGATGGGCAAGTGGCTGATCGAGAACGGCAAGAAGGAGAACAGCCTGGTCAAGCTCGCGTACGAGCATGACGTGCCGATCTTCTGCCCGGCTTTCGTCGACAGCTCGGCCGGCTTCGGCCTCGTCAAGCATCAGGTCGACGCGATGAAGGCGGGCCGGCCCTATATGGTGCTGGACGCGATCGCGGACTTCCGGGAGCTCACCAACCTCAAGATCGAGGCGGGCACCACCGGCCTGCTGATGATCGGCGGCGGCGTTCCGAAGAACTTCACCCAGGACACGGTCGTGTGCGCGGAGATCCTCGGCCATGACGATGTCGAGGTCCACAAATATGCGGTGCAGATCACCGTCGCCGACGTCCGCGACGGCGCCTGCTCGTCGTCGACTCTTCAGGAGGCGGCGAGCTGGGGCAAGGTCTCGACCGCGATGGAGCAGATGGTGTTCGCCGAGGCGACCAGCGTCCTGCCGCTGCTGGCCAGCGACGCCTATCATCGCGGCCATTGGCGCGAGCGGGCTAAGAGGCGCTTCGCCAGGCTGTTCGACAAGGCCTGAAGACGGGAACCCCCGCCCCTTAACCGGGCGGGGGTTTTTCGTTGGCGGCTACGAAAGCTTCACGCTTCCGTGCGACCGGTGGGCCGGGAGGTATGAGATGGGGCTCGTCCTGCGATCCATCGCCATGGCGCTCGCGGCGTCGCTGCTGCTCGCCAATGCACCGGGCGAGGAAGAGGAGCAGACGATCTGCCTCAGCGTGGCGCATGTCTGGAGGGGGGATTCCGCGGATATCGGGCGCATCCGCTCGGTCGCGGTGCCGGAGAGCTTCCGCCGCGCTTTCGAAGCTCGGGGATGCGAACGCTATCAGCTCGTCCCGCAAAGCCTCGTCGACTGGCACCTGGCGTTCGGCGACGAGCGGACGGCCGCCCTCGGCCTCGCCTATCTGGAGGCGGGCTACCGGAAGGGCGCGCCCGCGCCGGAAGGCTTTGGCCCTCATCTCGCCGCCGCGTGGGAGGCGGCGCGGCGGACGATCGCGGCGGACGCGCTCCCGCCCCGCGGCGATCCTCGGCGGGCGGCGCTCGAGCGGCGCGTGCGGGAATCCCGGAGCGTGCAGAGCGCCGCCGACGCGGTGCGGACCTATTCGAACTACGTGGAGCTGGCGCACGGCTATGCGCGCGCGGCCGAGGTCTACGGCTCGGCGAGCCTGCTCGAGAAGGCGGAGCAATATTTCGTCCCCGTCCGGGCCGGCCTCGCGACGCTCTTCGCGGGCGGAACGGACCACGAGTCCGATCTCGACGGTTTCGTCGAAACCCCGACTTACCGGCTGGGCGAGGCGCTGGACCTCGAGATGCGCCTCCCCGTCCTCCGCGCCCGTCTCAGCCGGAGCGCGGCCGACCTCGACGCGGCGGCGGCGGCGATGGCCCGGCGCTACCATCCGGTGCTCGCGACCGCCGCCGACAATGCCCGGGAGCGGAGCGGCGACCCTTGCGAGATCGGGGGCGAAGCGGAGGGCGATGAGATGCGTGCGCTGCAAATGGCGTGCGACGAGGAATTCAACGTCCCCCGCCGGGCGACGGATTTCTGGCGGAACCGGGCTCATCTGGATCTGCTGATGGCCGCCGATCCGACGCATTTCGAGGCGGCGGTGCAGAATCGTCGCGCCACGGGATCGGAGTTCGCCCGGCGCTCCGTCCCCGCCCCCGGCGCGGAGCCCGTCACCTGGCCGGCCTCGTTCGAGACGGCGGCATGGCTGCTTCGCTACCAGCGCGTGGGGGACCGTGATGAGGAGGTCCCGCGGCTCGATGAGAACCGGATCGAATTGTTCGCGCTGCTTCTGGCCCGAGCCGAGATGCACGCCCGCCGGGCCGGCGGCGAGAAGGAGGAGGAAGAAATCGGCCGGGCCCTCGACTATGCCGCGCAGGCGGTCCGAGTGACCCCGCCGCACGACGCGCCGGCGCTGTTCAGAAGGGGCGCCGAGACATGGCTGGGCCTTTGGGCGCGAGCGGAGGCATCGACGCGGACAAGGCCCCGGCAATCGGACGACCGGGACCGCTTCGCCGCCTATCTTCGCGCCAATCTCGCCGCGCTCGATTCGATCGCGACGGGCGACGTCGGCGGGGCGCCTTCGGCCCGATAACCGGGGGATTCGATCGGGAAATCCGCTCCTCCGGTGTGACCCTCGACCCCGGCGACCGCGCTGACGCCGGGTCGAATGCCCCCTCTTGCCCTCGCCGCCGCACGCGGCGAAGGAGGGCGGCGATGGCGGACGGCGGGATCGAGTGGCGGGTGACGCCGGGGCTTAGCCCCTATCCGGAGACCCTGGCGGCGATGGAGGCCCGGGCGGCGGCGATCCGGGCCGGCGAGGCGGGGGAGCTGATCTGGCTGCTCGAGCACCCTCCCCTCTATACGTCCGGGACCAGCGCCGATCCGGCCGAATTGTTCAATCCGCAGGGCTTCCCCGTCTTCGCCGCCGGGCGGGGCGGGCGCTACACCTATCACGGGCCGGGGCAGCGGGTCGGCTATGTGCTTGTCGATCTCGAGAGACGGGGGAAGGACCTGCGCCGCTTCGTCCATTCGCTCGAAGGGTGGGTGATCGCCACCCTCGGCCGGCTGGGGGTGGCGGCGCGGCGCGCTCCGGGGCGGATCGGCATCTGGGCGGACGGGCCGGGGGGCGAGGCCAAGATCGGGGCGATCGGGGTCAGGGTCCGGCGCTGGGTCACCTATCACGGCTTTGCGGTCAATCTCGCGCCCGAACTTTCCCACTTCTCAGGCATAGTGCCGTGCGGTATTGCCGACTTCCCAGTGACCAGCCTCGACGAGATGGGAGTGTCCGCACGGCAAGAACATTTCGACCTGGCGCTGAGTGAAGGGCTCTGCGATTTCCTGCGATCCCTCGAGGTGGGACGCGAGAAGGCTTGAGAGCCGTACCCTTTCCGTTTATTGTGCATAACTGATTTGGCAAAAAAGGGGCCATCCCGTCCAAATCGTCAACCTAGGGAGTTTCTAAATGCGTGACCTTCTTTCGAAAGTGATGACCGGTTCGATGGTTGCCGGTGCGGCCCTGCTCGTCGCGGCCTGCGGCGGTGGCGAGGATGCTGCTGCCAACAACACCGCGGTGAACTTTCAGGACGACACCCTGATGAACACCACCGACGTCACCGGCGTCGACGCGCTCAACGCGACCACCGACAGCAACGGCCTCGGCACCGCCGCGGACCTGAACGCGACGACCACGACCAACACCACGACGACCGACACCACGACGACCAACACCGGCACCACCGGCACGGGCACCGGCAACACCACCGGAATGTAATCGTCGGTTCGACGTTTTTTCGGAAAGGGCCGTCCGGGCGACCGGGCGGCCCTTTTCTTGTTTCTGCTTCTTTTCATATGAGCCGCAGGCGCTTAGGTATGACGAGCCGTGCCGCACGTACGACGGGCACGGTGCGTGAAGCTTTATTGCGAGGCGACCCCTGCTAAGCATGGAGCCAGCGTGTCCAGCGCTCGAGGGGACCTGCATGGCCATCAGGATGAAGAACGGCTTCATGGCCGCCGCCGCCGCTGCGGCGGCGCTCGCGGCTGCCCCGGCGCCGGCGCAGCTCTTCCTCGGCGCGCCCGATCTGCGCGCGGCGCCGATCGAGCCGAGCGATCCCCTGGTCGGGCTTCCGCTCCCCGGCGCCACCGCCGCCGAATATCGCGCCCATCTGCTGTGGAACCTGCGCGCCGGCCTCAACGTCGCCGCCCTTCAGTGCCAGTTCTCGGACTATCTGCGCGCGGTGCCGAATTATAACGGCCTGCTCGCCCACCATTCGGTCGAGCTCGCCGCCGCCTACACGGCGCTGAACAATTATTACAAACGGACGCTCGGAGCGAAGGGCCAGAAGGCGTTCGACGATTATTCGACCATCACCTACAACAACTGGTCGTCCGCCCAGGCGCAGCAGATTTTCTGCCAGACCGCCACCAACATCACCAAGACGGCGCTCGCCGCGCCCAAGGGCCAGCTCTTCCCGGTGGCACAGGCACGGCTGCGCGAGCTCAGGCACGCTCTGGTGCCGGTCTACGACCCGCGTCCGGCCTACCGGCCCTATGCGATCCGGTTCAACCCGCTGCCGCCGCTGACCCCCCAATGCTACAACAAGAAAGGCGTGCTTCGCCGGTCCTGCGGCGGCACCGCGAAATAGCCTAGGGCAGCCCGATCAGCTTGTGCGACTGGAGGCCGAGCCGCCAGCGCGGATGGCGCATGACATAGTCGATCGCGGCGGCGGTGGATTCCTCCCGCTCCGGCCCGTCGAGCGGCTGGATGAGGAAGTGGCGGAAATCCCAGCCGAGCAGGTCCCGCGGATCGATCCCCGGCTGCGGCCAGACCAGCTTGAGCTCGTCGCCCGAGCGCTGCACCACCTTAGTCCCCGCTTTGGGGCTGACGCAGATCCAGTCGAGCCCCGACGGGGCCGGCAGGGTGCCGTTGGTCTCCACCGCGATCTCGAAGCCGGCCGAGTGGAGCGCGCCGATCAGGGCGGCGTCGAGCTGCAGCATGGGCTCGCCGCCGGTCACGACCACGAGCGGCCGCTCGCCAGAGCCGGGCCGGTCATCCCCCCGGGATGACCTGGGATCGTCGGGGGCAACCCCACCCGGCTCTCCCCACAGCCTGGCCACCCGCCCGGCCAGGGCGGGGGCATCGTAGCGCCCGCCATTCCCCCCGTCCGTGCCGACGAAATCGGTGTCGCAGAAGCGGCATTGCGCCTCCGCCCGGTCCGCTTCCCGCCCGGACCACAAATTGCAGCCGGCAAAGCGCAGGAAGACGGCCCGGCGGCCCGCCTGAAGGCCCTCGCCCTGGAGGGTGAGGAAGATCTCCTTGACGGCGTAGCTCACGGCCGGGCCGCGTAGCGGGTGGGATCCGGAAGGCCGGCTTCCTCGAAGCCGCGGGCGCGGAGCCTGCAGCTGTCGCAGAGGCCGCAATGGCGGCCCCCGGGCGAGGGATCGTAGCAGGACCAGCTGAGGCCGGCGTCGAGGCCGAGCCGGCCCGCCTCGCGGACGATGTCCGCCTTGCTCATGTGAAGAAGCGGCGCGGCGATCCTGAAGCCCCGTCCTTCGGCGCCGGCCTTGGTGGCGAGCGACGCCAGCCGCTGGAAGGCGGCGACGAAATCGGGCCGGCAATCGGGATAGCCCGAATAATCGAGGGCGTTCACTCCGATATAGATGTCGAAGGCCCCCGCCGCCTCCGCCCAGCCGAGCGCGAGCGACAGGAAGATGGTGTTGCGCGCCGGCACATAGGTGACGGGCACGTCGTCCCCCACCCCGCTCTTGGGGACGGCGATGTCAGCGGTCAGAGCGGAACCGCCGAAGGCGCGCAGGTCGAGCGGCAGGACGACGTGCCGCTCGGCGCCGAGCTCGGCGGCGATGCGGGCGGCGGCCTCGAGCTCGATCCGGTGCCGCTGGCCGTAATCGACCGTAAGTGCGAGGAGCGAATAGCCTTCCTCCCGGGCGATCGCGGCTGCGACCATCGAATCGAGGCCCCCGGAAAGGAGCGCGACGGCTTTGGGCGCGGCGGCGGACATGGTGGCGCGGCTAGTGCGCTGCGGCGCGCGGCGCAAGCGGCGCAAAAGAACGGGCCGCCCGGTAAGGAGCGGCCCAGTTTAGGCTGTAAAGCCTGCTAGGGAGGAAAGCGTGCCCACAATCGGCACATCTCCTCTTTACATGGATCAGGGTAAACAGGGGGTTAACGGGCCGAGCTGCCTTCCCATCGAGGATGGGAGGGTCCTTCGATACGCCGCTTCGACTTGGCTCAGCGGCTACTCAGGATGAGCGTCAGAGAATGATCCCGACCGCTCATCCCCAGTAGGGACTGAGCTTGGCGAAGCCCGTGTGGAAGGACGAAATCCCACCCTCAGCAGCTGCCGACCTTGCGCGCCTCGGCGCGGTAGGAGAAGGGGCGGCCGTCGGCCAGCCCCTGGGTATCGATGCGCGCGAGGCGCGGAGTCTCGACCCGGATGCTGGTATGGCCGTAGCCGCGGGCGGGACAAGTATATTGAACGGTGGCGGCGCCCGCCTCGCTGGCGACCACTTCCCGGTCGCAGCTGACGCCCTGATGCTCGATCTGGACCAGGAGCGAGGGGTCGCCGAGGCAGACCGACCGCGCCTCGCCTTCCGGACCGCGCAGCTGCCAGCGTCCGCGCTCGAGCTTGGACAGGGCTTCCAGATCCGGCACGGCAAATGCGAAAACGGGCGCGGCGACGGCAAGGAAGCCGGCCAGCCCGAGCGCCCCCCAGCGCATTCGGCCCCGCAGATACGACATCGGCCGGGCCTCTAGCAGGAAAGACCCGTCAAATCGAGATCCCTCCTAATGAGGCGCTGTCATTCCTCGAAGTCGCTGAGCGAGATAGGGAAAATCCGCGAGCAGAACTCGCAGTCGACGCTGATGAATCCGTCCTCGTCGACCATTTCGGCCCGCTCGGCGGCGCCGAATCGGGCGAGCACTCCGCGGACATGCTCGAAATTGCAGCGGCAGCCCCTGCTGAGCGGGATCGCCGCGAGCACCCGCACCTCCTCCTCGTGGAACAGCCGCCACAGCGCCTCGCCGAGCGGCAGCGCCGGATCGGTCAGCTCATGGCCCTTGATCGTCTCGGCGAGGATTCGGACATGCTCCCATTCCGGATCGTCGAGGCGGGTGTGGAGCCGATCGCGGCCCTCCTCCCCTTCCGGCAGATGCTGGACGAGGATTCCGCCGGCGATGTGGCCGGTATCGTCGACGGCGAGGCGGACGACGCTCGGCAGCTGCTCGGACTGGCTGAAATAATTCTGCGCCGCTTCGCCCAGCGAGCTGCCCTCGAGCGGAACGATGCCCTGATAGCGTTCCTCCGCCAGCGGATGATCGAAGGTGATGGCGAGATAGCCCTTGCCGAACAGTGCGGCGAGATCGCGATGGCTGGGAAGCTCGCTCAGCCGGGCGGCATCGAAGCGCACATAGCCTCTCAGGTCGCCCGCCCGATAATCGACGACGAGCAGGTCGACGACGCCGCTGTCCGTCTGCGCCTGGATGGTCAGCTGCCCTTCGTCCTCCTTGAGCAGCGAGCCGAGCAGGGCCGCCAGCACCAGGGCCTCGGAGAGGGTCCGGGCGATCGGCGCCGGATAATCGTGCGCCGACAATATCTCCCCGAGCAGCGGCCCGAGGCGGACCAGCCGCCCGCGCGCGTTGCGGCCGGGGATAGTGAAGCCGAGCGCCTCGTCGAGATTGGCGGCGCGCGCCTCGGTGTCGAAATCGGGGGAGGTCATGGCGGCGATGTGGCTAGGGTGTGGGGAGGGTTCAAGCTTTCTCGTCCTCCCCATGCCACGCATGGGTAGGATCCCTCAGGCCGCCTGCGGCACCTCGTACCGCCGCGCCGCCTCAGACAGGCGTTCGACGAACTCCGCGATATGCTCCTCCTCGATGATCAGCGGGGGAAGCACGCGCATGACGTTGTCGCCGGCGGCGACGGTCAGGAGGCCGTGCTCGCGCAGATAGCCGACGAAGGCGCGGCTGTCGGTCTTCATCCTGACGCCCAGCATCAGGCCCATGCCGCGCACGCTCTCGAAGAGGTGATCGTGATTGGGGATCATCTGCTCGAGGGCACCGCGCAGGCGCTCGCCCATGCGGGTGACCCGATCCAGGAACTCCGGATCGGCGACCACGTCCAGCACCGCCTGGCCGGCGGCCATGGCCAGCGGATTGCCGCCGTAGGTGGAGCCGTGGGTGCCGATCACCATCCCCGCCGCGGCTTTCTCGGTGGCGAGGCAGGCACCCATAGGGAAGCCGCCGCCTATGCCCTTGGCGGAGGCGAGAATGTCGGGCTCGATGCCGTAATGCTCGTAGGCGTAGAGCTTGCCGGTCCGGGCGACTCCGCACTGGACCTCGTCGAGGACGAGCATCAGGTCGTTCTCGTCGCAAATCCGTCTCAGGCCGCGCATGAATTCCGCGCTGGCCGGGCGGATCCCGCCTTCGCCCTGCACCGGCTCGACCAGGAAGCCGGCGGTATTCTCGTCGACCGCGGCTTCGGCGGCCTCGAGATCGTCGAAGTCGACGACGGTGAAGCCGGGAAGCAGTGGCGCGAAGCCGTCGCGGAGCTTGGCCTGGTCGGTGGCGCTGATCGTCGCCATGGTCCGCCCGTGGAAGGCGTTCCTGAAAGTGATGAGATTGTGCTTCTCGGGCCGGCCGTGATGGTGATGGTAGCGCCGCGCCGTCTTGATCGCGCATTCGACCGCCTCGGCGCCCGAATTGGTGAAGAAGACCGTATCCGCGAACGTCGAATCGACCAGCCGCCGCGCCAGGGCCTCGCCCTGCGGCGAGCCGTAGAGGTTGGAGACGTGGATCAGAGTCGCCGCCTGCTCCTGGATCGCCCTGGTCAGATGCGGATGGCCGTGGCCGAGCAGATTGACGGCGATGCCGCTGGCGAAATCGAGATATTTCTCCCCGCTTTCGCCATAGAGATAGACCCCCTCCCCTCGCACCGGCCGCACCGGAGAGCGCGGATAAACGGGCATGAGCGGCGTGATGGCCATGAGGGGCTCCGAAGCTGTGAAGGCAAAAAGGCGACCCTAACGGATCGCCTTCCTGCTCTCTAGAGGGGAGGCGGGCGCCGCGTCAATTCGCGGCGCCCGCCGATCTTGCCTCAGGCCTTAGTAACGGCGGCCGTCGCGGTCCTGACGCTCGATGCGGACGCGCTGCTCGAGCCGGTTGACCTGGACCCTGAGAGCTCCGAACTCGCGGCCGCTGATGCCGTTGCGGCTGGCGCGCTGCAGCTGGCGCTCGATCTGGTTCGCCTCGCGGCGAAGGCTGATGGCCTCGCGCGGCGAGATGATCCGGCGCTGCGCCGAACGTTCGATCCGGGTCTCGACCCGGTTGAGGTCGCGGATCAGCTCGTTGATCGCCTGACGCGACGGGCCGCCGCGGTTCCAGGCGACATGGCCGCGGTCGCGGTCGCTGTGGTAGCCGCCATGGCTGGCCGCGGCCGGAGCGACGCCGACGACGGTGGAAAGCACCAGAGCGGGGATGAGAAACTTACGCATGGTCTTGGCTCCTTGGTTGGTAGGGAGCTTCTACGACTCGGCTAATGTTACGGCGCTGAACGGAGTCGACAGCCGCCGTTCAGGTAATTAGCGAGTTTTATGAACAGCCTCGGCCTCCCATCGCCAGATGGGGAGGGGGACCGCCGAAGGCGGTGGAGGGGTGACCTGGCGCTGGCCTCGACAGATCACCCCTCCACCAGCTTCGCTGGTCCCCCTCCCCATGCTGCGCATGGGGAGGCAAATCAGGCCTTCAGCTTCCACCCCGTTCGAAGCATCGCATAGGTCACCACCCCCAGCCCAAGATTGATCGCGAGCAGAAGAAGCCCGCCGAGCAGGATCGGCGAGTCGGCGGCGCCGAGGAAGCCGTAGCGAAAGCCCGAGATGACATAGAAGAAGGGGTTGGCGTGGCTGATCGCCCGGAACACCGGGGCAAGGCTGTCGATCGAGTAGAAGGTGCCGGACAGCAGGGAGAGCGGCGCCACGACGAAATTGGTCACCGCCGCGGCATGATCGAACTTCTCCGCCCAGATCGAGGTGATCAGCCCGAAGAAGGCGAGCATCATGCTTCCCATCAGGCCGAACCACAGCACCGCCCAGAAATGGACCGGCATGACGTCAACGCCCGGCCAGAGCTGCATGGCGAGGAACACCGCGAAGCCGACCAGCACGGCGCGGGTGACGGCGGCTCCGATCAGGGCCGCGATCAGCTCCGTGGTTGAAAGCGGCGGCATCAGATAGTCGACGATATTGCCCTGGATCTTGCCGACGAGCAGCGAGAAGCTGGAATTGGCGAAGGCGTTCTGAAGCATGCCCATGACGATGAGGCCGGGCGCCAGGAAATCGGCGAAGTGGAAGCTCGACTCGCCCAGCCCGACCATCCGGTCGCTTCGCCCCAGCGCCACGCTGAAAATGACCAGGAACAGCAGCGTGGTCAGGGCCGGTCCCCAGACCGTCTGCAGCTGGACCTTGAAGAAACGCCTCACCTCCTTCACATAGAGGGTCCTGAGGCCGCCCCAGTTCACGTTCCGGATCACCGGCACGCCCGGAGCGGCTCGCATCCAATTGGAAGGCTGGTCGTTCACCGCGCCGTCGCTAGAGGCAGACGCCGTGAGCCGCAAGTTTTGAAGGAAAACGTCTAATGTCCTGGACCGACGAACGGATCGACCGGCTGAAGGAGCTCTGGACCCAGGGCATGACGGCGAGCCAGATCGCCGACGAGCTGGGCGGAGTTTCGCGCAACGCGGTGATCGGCAAGGCGCACCGGCTCGGCCTCCAGTCGCGGCCTTCGCCGGTAAAGGCGAACGAAGGACCGGGCGAGACCGCGCCGTCGCCCTTCGAGCCCGAAGCGCCGGCCGAGGCGGAAGCCGAGTCCGAGCCGGCCGAGCTGGAGGCCGAGGGCGAGGATTCCGGCGGCGAGGCCGAAGCCCGGCCGGCCGCCGCCGCGCCGGAGGCGGCGCCGGCGGCCCCGCAGCCGCAGATCCGCTCGATCGGGCCCGGCGGCTTCGTCCGCCAGGCGCCGGGCGAGCAGCAGTCGCCTATCCCGCCGGCGCCGCCGCGCCGGCTGGTGCCGGCCAAGCCGAGCCCCGAGATCGCCGACAAGACCAGCCTGCTCGACCTCAACGAGAAGATCTGCAAATGGCCGATCGGCCATCCCGGCGAGCCCGATTTCCATTTCTGCGGCTCGCCCGCCAATCCCGGCTTTCCTTATTGCGTCGAACATTGCGGAGTCGCCTATCAGGCCCAGATTCCGCGCCGCGACCGCCGCCCGCCGCCGCCGCTGCCGTTCGGCGGCCCGCGGATCCGCTGAGCCGCGCAATGGCGCTGTTCCTGGTCTGGCATGACGGGGACAGCGCCATCGCCCCCGAGCTCAGCCTCGCCCTCGACCGCTTCGAGCTCCACCCGGGCCTGATCCTCGTCGACAGCGAGCTTGCCCTGTCGCCGCTCTATCACCGGATCAAACCGGCGCTGCCGCCGGGGTCGCCCCTGCTCGTCGCCCCGCTCGCCGACCTGCCCAAGTTCAAGCGCATGGAGCAAGGCGCGCTGAACTGGATCCGGGCTCGGCGGCCGGACTCCGGATTCGTCAGGATCAACAATCTGGATTAGCGCGATTCCGGGGAACGCCGGCGCTCCCTCGACCGTTTTGCTTCCGGTATAAACAACGCGGTCTCCCCAGCTAAATGTCTCACGAAGAACGGGAATATTTCGAGCGCCGGGCCGAGGCGGAGATCGAGCTGGCCCGCTCGGCGCAGCATCGCCGCGCCGTGCAGGCGCATTACGAACTCGCCTCAGCCTATCTCGACCGGATTCACGGCGACTCGCCGAAATCGTCGGGAGGGCTGTTCAGCTTCTAGCAGCAGGCCGGGCCGGTCCGGCCTTCCGGATCGACGTCGAATGGCCCGCCGCCCTTTCATCGGATCCCTCTCCCAGCCGCGGACGGAGCGGCAGAGCCCCTGTTTCGACGCCCGCCTGGCGGAGCGGTTCGACGCCGCCGTCTTTTTCGGCCGCCCGGCGGCGGTGACTGCGCTGGCCCGGTGAGGCGGCTCGGCCTCCTGCTGCTCGCGCCGCTCCTGCTCGCGGCGGCGGAGCGAGCGCGCGAGCGCGAGCTGATGGTGCTGACCGTCGCCAACATGGCGGAAACCGCTGGCCCCGCCTCGCGGCGGCTCGACCCGGCGGTGCTGAGGGCGATGCGCGAGGTGCCGCGCCACCTCTTCGTGCCGGCGGAGGCGCGGCCCCTCGCCTATCAGAACCGGCCGCTTCCGATCGGGCACGGGCAGACTATCTCCCAGCCCTATATCGTCGCCTTGATGACTCACCTGCTGAAGCCGGAGCCCGGCCATGAGGTGCTCGAGGTCGGCACCGGCTCCGGCTACCAGGCGGCGATCCTGTCCCGGCTCGTGCGCCGGGTGCATACGATCGAGATCGTCGAGCCGCTGGCCGGGCGGGCGCGGTCGCTCCTCGGCGAGCTCGGCTATGCCAATGTCGAGGTTCGCCACGGCGACGGCTATGCCGGCTGGCCGGAGCGGGCGCCGTTCGACCGGATCATCGTCACCGCCGGGGCCGACCATATCCCCGGGCCCCTGCTCGACCAGCTTCGGCCGGGCGGCCGGATGGTCATCCCGCTCGGCGGCGGGCCGGACTCGCTCGAGCTCACCCTCGTCGACAAGGACGCCTCGGGCCGGGTCCGCAAGCGCGCCCTCCTCCCCGTCCGCTTCGTCCCGCTGACCCGGGCGCCCCGGTAGCGCCCCTCCCGCTACGGCCATGGATCCCGATCGAGTCCGGGATGAAGGCGAGCACCGGAAGCACCGCGGATTGTCCCCAGCCTAGCCACCATAGGCGCGGACGAAGAACACCGCCGTCGTCCCCCCGGTGACGATCAGCGTCCAGACCCGCACCGCCCGGTGCGACAATCGCTTCCCCACCAGCGCCCCGAGCCAGCCGCCCGCGGCGGAGCCGGCCAGCATCGGAACGCAAGCCCACCACCATATCATGGCGAAGCCGATGAAGACGAAGGCCGCCGCGAAGTTCGCCACCGCCAGCATCAGGGTCCGGATCGCGAACAGCTCGCGCGGGCGGATGTTGGCGAGCAGCCCGTAGACCGCGGTGGTGATCAGCCCGACGCCGCCGCCGAAATAGCCGCCATAGACGCCGAGCAGCGCCTGCGCCGCGAGCAGGGTCGGCCGGCCGATCGTCACCCGGGCATGGAGCCAGTCGGAAGCGCTCCTGCCGAACGCCATCACCGCGAAGGCGAAGAGCAGAAGCCAGGGGATGAGGATGTCGAACGTCTCGGTCGGAGTGAGCACGAGCAGAAGGCTGCCGAACAGCCCGAAGGCGAAGGTCAGCGAGGCGAGCAGCCGCACCGACAGCCCGGCCACGGGCCGAAGCTCGTCCCGATAGGCCCAGGCGCTCGCCCCGGCGCCGGGCAGCAGAGCGACGTTGGACGTGGCGTTGGCGACATTGGCGGGCAGCCCGAGCGCGATCAGCGCCGGCAGCGTCGCGAACGTCCCGCCGCCCGCGAGCGCATTCATGGCCCCGCCGAGGACGCCCGCGCCGGCGGCGAGCAGGATCGCGGAAAGATCGGCCGTCACGCTTATTCCTTAGCGGCTTCGAGGCTCGGCGTGAGTCAAATCCGGCGCTCGAGCGGGCCGTCCCGGACAGCAAGCGATCAGCGGTGAGGGCAACCGGGCCAGCAGCAAGGACGGCGTTTCCCGTCCCGCAGGCTGGAGCAGCCCCAATCGATGCGCTTCCGCCTCGTCTCCTGCTTCTTCGCCGATTCGACCCAGCAAATCCATTCGTTGCGCGCGAGGGGGGTGATGTCCTCCCAGGTCGCCAACGCCCCCGGATCCTTTTCCAGGGCATGCCCAAGGTCGCCGGGCAGATCATGAACGACACCGCCGGAAATGCTTCGCACCTTATCCATCGGCAGCGTTGGCCCTCCTGTGAGGCTGAGCTCAGGCGCGGTGACAATAACCCTCAAACAGTGACAGTATACATTTACCAACCGACCACCCCGCCTCGCAGCTCCGGATAAATGTATACCGTCACGCTTTGCCTCAACCCCCGCCACCTACACCGGCGCCTTCACCCAGATCCGCGACTGGTTCGCCGGCCTCCCCGAGAGCCAGGCGCGCGGCTACAAGCCCGGCCGCTTCAGCTTCAACGTCAAGGGCGGCCGCTGCGAGGCCTGCAAGGGCGACGGCCTGATCAAGATCGAGATGCACTTCCTCCCGGATGTGTATGTGACGTGCGACGTCTGCCACGGCCACCGCTACAATCGCGAGACGCTGGAAGTGAAGTTCAAGGGCAAGAGCATCGCCGACGTGTTGGACATGACGGTCGAGGACGCCCACGAATTCTTCAAAGCGGTGCCGCCGATCCGCGACAAGATGGCGATGCTGGAGGAAGTCGGCCTCGGTTACATCAAGGTCGGCCAGCAGGCGACGACGCTGTCGGGCGGCGAGGCCCAGCGCGTGAAGCTTGCCAAGGAGCTGTCGAGAAGGGCGACGGGGCAGACTTTGTACATATTGGACGACCCGACCACGGGGCTGCATTTCGAGGATGTGCGGAAGCTGCTCGAGGTGCTCCACGCGCTGGTCGACCAGGGCAATTCGGTGGTGGTGATCGAGCACAACCTGGAGGTGATCAAGACGGCGGACTGGGTGCTGGACCTTGGGCCCGAGGGTGGCGACAAGGGCGGGGAGATCGTGGCCGAGGGAACGCCGGAGCAGGTGGCTCAGGAGCCGCGGTCGTATACGGGCGGATATCTCAAGGCACTGCTGCAGGGGCCGCGCGCAGAGATCGCGCCTCCTCGTAAGAAGAAGCGGTCATCTCTCGATGCGCGAGCGAGAGGCCGCTGAATGACCGCGGCGCTTTTGGACGAGTCGAAATACGGGGATGGACTTGCCGCTTCGTTTCCCGAAGATAGGCTAGATCAGGCGATCGCTGCCGGCGGAGCTGCGCTCGATCCCTTCTTCTTTTTCCGAGCCTTTTTCTTCCCGGCCTTAGGCGGGGAGACGTCCTTTACGTAGCACACGTTAGCGCTTACGCCCATTGCCTTAAGGCCACGTAGCGCCCTCATCAAACTGATGCGGGAGAATAGCGGTAGGTTTTCAGACTTCTTCGTCACATCCTTATGGGTGACAATAGCATACCGGACTGAGACCTTGTCCCCGTCGATAGCATCCAAAAATGACTGCTCGTCTGAACCTGCAAGTGTTGTGATCAAGTCTTTGAGCGCTTGAAGCGACTGCGGCTCCAGCCGTATCAACTCACAAGCGTTGGCCCCTTGGTTAAACAGATGACTCAGCTGGTTTGAAAGTGTTGAACGCTTAACGTGAATCATCTCTGCCCCGCCGGCTTTCAGCCGAAGGACATCGCAAGGCTCAACTTGTTTTTGCCGTGGTGGACTGATGTCTTTCTTATCAAGGCAAATTGACGGGGGACGTTCACTAGCTGCACGCACGTTGTAAACCCCTTCATCAGCATCGGCATAGTCCGGCAAATCGCATGTATCGAAATGCGGATCGACTGCCCCGGAAAGGCGGGTAACGTACGCGCTTTCTACGCGATACCACTGTCCCTCAACCAAATGGTAATGGGCGCTGTCGCCAGGCAGCGCGGTCTCATAAAACAATGCTCTATACAGCCCGAAGCGCCCCATGGGCACCTCGCTACTGTTCGTTATGACCAATGAAATCTTTTTAAATTCGTCCAGCGACATGGAAGACGGATCGCCGCCCTTCGACTCGATGTAGTCGAATAAAATGCCCGCATAGACATCTTCGTACACTAATCCCGAACCCATGCCCGAAAACGTAGCATTGATGTTGTCGGAATAATCGACGATTTCAGGAACAGATAGAATCAAGGAAGCGTCTTTCTCCCGGAGGGCCAACTCCAACTTTGCGTCGAGGAGAGCCTTCACCCATGGTTCCCTAACCGGCGTTATGTTCTGAATGTCTGGAAATGTGACCTTGTACTCCTCAGAAGAGTACAGTGATAAGAGCTGCTGGAGGAGCGGTGGGATTCCTGTCGGTAAGGTGTCTGAGCTGATCCGAAGGCTGCTTGAGCCGGTCGCTTGGCGAAAAAGGGGCTTGAGGGCCTCCTTCACCTTGCCGGTTAGCGATTTTAAAACAGTTGAGTCCCGGTCAAAGTCAAAAAATGTCAGGTCAGATTCGCGGGGAAGCTGAGTCCGCCGCCGCTGTGATGCTCCGGGTTGGACCGTGTCTGTGCTCCTCAGCTTGTTTGGATCAAGCGAATTCAACGTTACCCGTAATCCAAAGTCGTATTCGTAGGCTTCGTCCCCCAAGTTGTGGTACACTGGTCCGAAGGTGAGAGCAAACCAACGGCCCGCAACCGGCACGAGGAGCAGTGCGCCTTTCAATGTCTGCAGCAGGTTCTCGGAAACTCCAAAGTACGCCTTCCACCAAGGCGGTTTGGGTACGCTGTCGAGTATAAACAGCCGACTGCCTTCCGGGACATTGCTCGGAGCGGTCGCCTCCACCAGTTTTGTGTCTGTGCGAAGTGCCGCCTCCGGCGTAACGCCCTCTCGCAGGAGGTAAATCGAAAAAGAATGTGTCTTAGCCATCGTCTCTCCCCAGCGTAAGCTGACAAGGGACGGCGATTTTTGCAATACTGCCTCAGCTAATTAGAGGAGAGGCCATCGATCCTGCTCTCTCTCGATCATCGGTCATGGCGCTTTGGGGGCCGGGGCCATAGAATGATCCTGCTTCGGCTGATCTCAATCTTGCGCCCAGTTAGAGCCGCTATCGTGACCAAAATGATCACGCCGGCCACAGGAGACAGTAGGATCGTGCTAACCATTTCTACTACCTCCCTGTCGTCCTATTTCTGCGTTTTGGACCACACGGCTCTGCTGAAAAAAATTCGCTAGAATCTTCTCTGCAAGCTTCGAACGGCTGGTCCGGCAGTCCCCGGCCAGCCTGTCGAGCTCGCCGAGCACGTCCTCTCCAAGCCGCAATGAAACGACAGTTCGGGGCACGAGTTTCTCCATCAGCACCGAGATAGCACTCGGCCTCTTACCAAACGGTTAATTCGTAGTCGGACGTTAACGAATTTTCTGACGCCTCGTCAGAGCACGGCAGCTATGCCAGCTCGATCAGCACACGAACCTCGCTAACCTTCACGCCCAGGTCGCTTGCCACACGCTTCTGAAGGGCTGCCTTGAGGCCGGCCGCGGTATCAGGGTCCTCGACAGCGTCGTACCAGAGATCCTCTGGCTTCGCCTTCAACGCCTTCGCGAGGCGCTGCATGGTGGTTTCACTCGGCTCGTGACGGCCGTTCTCGTACCCGTTGTATTGAACGGTGCTCATGTCCGCGAGCCGGGCGATCTCTGCCTGAGTTTTCCCGATGGTTGTGCGCCGGTTGCGCAGCTTCTCTGCAGTGGTAGCCATGGGCCCTCCGAATCAGTGGCCGGACGTTAGTACCCCGAAGTACCATCGTTGTAAAGCAGTACAGTGTATGGCCATGAACGTGCTTAGTTTAGGTGTGCTTCAGCCCCCTCTCGATCAGCCGTCGTATCGCCTCGGATCGTGAAGGCTTCGGCTCGGGCTGCCGTTCGATCCAGCCGGTGATCTCGGCCTCCAGCTCAGCCGACAGGCGAATGGTCCGAACAGGATCGCTGCCGGTCGCAGGGCGCCCGCGGCCTCTTTTTTGTATTTCGGCTATTAACCCGCCCCTCAATTACCTGTAATACGAGAAAACAAGGTGAAGCCGAACCAAGGCGCCCGCCTCGCTTCGGCCCTGACCAGCAGTTTATCCTGAGCATTGCGAAGCATGAGTCGAAGGAACTCCCGATTAAAGGAGGCGAAGGATGGCTGACAGGCAGCATAAGCTGTCGCGCCGCGCGCTGCTAGGCGCTGTCTGCGCTTCTTCCGTCCTTTCCCGTCATCCTGAACGCGTTTCAGGATCCAGTTCTCCGCCTCCCGGGAGCATGACCAGCTGGACCCATGATCGGGTCCCCTCAGGCACCGTCCGGGGGACGGTGCCACCCGATCATCAAGTTCAGCAACCATTAGCTGGGCGAGGTTTGTTTTTGCCAGGCTGATCCTCTGGCGAGGACGGTGTTGACGAA
>Ga0196965_1000442_pt1 | contig 24947 bp, 30 predicted proteins | sample S1_20metaG_FD_148668 | JGI IMG/M metagenome (GOLD analysis project Ga0196965, IMG submission 148668) | Soil microbial communities from Anza Borrego desert, Southern California, United States - S1_20 | ecosystem: Environmental > Terrestrial > Soil > Desert | place: USA: California | collected... | reverse complement strand
CAGACCACTCCTCGCGGAGTTGCCCTTGCCGTCGGCTAGTAGTTACATTGGCCCAAAGAATGGGCATTACAGGTACTCCTACAGGGGACTCTCACCCCATCAGTTCATGCCCATGTCGGGCGTACACAAGGCGTCCCAGCCGACGCCCAAAAGCGGCGCGGCTGAACTTTAGCGTTAGACGCCAAGGAGACATCATGACGGTAAAGCGTATGGACAACGTCGGCATCGTGGTGGAAGACATTGATGCCGCCATTGAGTTCTTCACCGAACTTGGTCTCGAGCTCGAGGGGCGCGCCCCAGTCGAAGGAGACTGGGCAGATGGCGTCACTGGATTGCGCGACATGCGCGTCGAGATTGCCATGATGCGTACGCCGGACGGTCACAGCCGGCTCGAGATGTCTCGATTCCTCGCGCCGCCTGTGGTCGCCGATCACCGCAGCGCCCCAGTGAACGCTCTCGGCTACCTACGCATCATGTTTACCGTGGAGGACATCGACGATACGCTCGCCCGTCTCGGCAAACGCGGCGCGAAGCTCGTCGGCGAAGTGGTCCAGTATGAAGACATGTATCGGCTCTGCTACATCCGGGGTCCCGAAGGAATTCTCATCGGGCTCGCCCAACAGCTCGAGCAGCAGACTTCCCGAGCGAATCCCGTGAGCCGTAAGCGTTGAGAACTGAAGCATTGGCGTCTAACGCCAATGTTAGCCGCAAAGGAGGTCATGCCCATGCCGAAGATCGACATCGCGGCGGTGCCCATGAGAAAAGGTTCTGGGTATCCCAGCCCATTCGATGTGCCATGCACTACGCGTACTCGGCGAAGGCTGGGTGACGCAGGTGGCCTTGAGGACTTCGGGGTCAACCTGATGACGCTGCCTCCCGGCGCATGGTCGAGCCAACGGCATTGGCACAGTCACGAAGACGAGTTCGTCTATGTACTCGAAGGCGAAGTCACGCTTGTTGAAGATCAAGGAAGAACTCTGCTGCGGGCCGGCGAATGCGCTGCGTTTCCAAAAGGCACACGTAATGGTCATCACTTGATGAATGAATCATCAGCAGTCGCGATCTATCTGGAAGTGGGTTCGCGGCATCCAGAAGATCTGACGACGTGCTCTGACATCGACATGAAGAGCGCGAACTCTGATGGACGGTTCGTTCGCAAGGACGGCACGCCATATGGTTAGCCGGCGGGAACGATATGTCCTCGTCGCGAGGCTAACAAGCGCGTGCAGCCGACGCGCGAAGACGCACGCGGCTGCACGCGCATCGTTAGCCGTCATCCAGGCATCGCACCGTCGATTTCGCAGAGTCTCGTTCGACTATCCGTTAGGGAATGAAGCTGATTGGTCGCAGTGATTGGCATTCCCTGTACGAGAACTTTCACGAGGACGAACTTGGAGAAGAGTATGCGCAAGCTGATCGTTGCCGAACACATCAGTCTAGATGGCATTATTCAAGCCCCCGGTGGGCCTGAAGAAGATCCCAGCGGGGGATTCCGTCTCGGTGGCTGGATAGTGCCCTACGCCGACGAGGCCACCGGCCAAGCCGTGCAGGACCTGTTCGCGCAGCCGTTCGAGCTGTTGCTGGGGCGTCGTACCTACGAGATATGGGCGGCGTATTGGCCGCGTGTAAGGGCCGGCCACGCCATCGCTGACCTGTTCAACAGCGTGCCTAAGCACGTGGTCACGCACCGACCGGATACGCTTGACTGGCAGTATAGCCATGCGCTGGAGGACGACCTTGTCGACGCGATTCGCGCGCTTAAACACCAGGATGGCGTGAACCTATTGACGTGGGGAAGCGGCGATATGGTGCGCCAACTGCTTGCAGCCGGGTTGGTGGACGAGCTTCGGCTTCTGTTTTATCCCGTCGTACTTGGGCGCGGCAAGCGCTTGTTCGACGATGATGCACAGGTGTCGGCCTTCACCCTGGCGCACTCGACCAGCACTCCTGGCGGTGTGCTGATCACCCGCTACGTGCGCAGCGGCGAGGTGCGCACAGGGGCGTTCGAAGAAGTTGAGTAGGAAAAGCCAGTGACGCCTAACAAGCGGTTCCAGGCAACGCTATGTGCAGGGCGCTCGGACGCGCCTGAACCGCGGCGCCATGCGCAGGGCGCAAGGTTGTACATACAACCACAATACTCTACACTACGACAGTGTTTGAGAGATGTCTGTATTTCAATGTCAATGCTCTAGCAAGAGCAGTGAATCGCATTTGGGACGAGGCTTTCAAGGAACTTGGCTTGTCGCCTGCGCATGCCTATTTGCTCAGACTCGTGCTGGCGTCACCTGGAATATCCCATAAGGCGATCGCTAGTGAGCTAAAGCTCGAGAAATCTACTATCACCCGTTTTGTTGATTCGTTACAGGAAAAGGGGTTGGTCCAAAGATCAAAACTTGGGGCTGAAGACAATCGCGAACAGCGAGTGTTTCCTACCGACAAGGCCAAGAGCATGAAGGAAGCGCTGGAGGCAACATGCGATGCTTTATATAGGAGGATGTGCGGTAATTTGGGCGAAGCTGAAATGAAAGCCCTCGTGGCACAACTTCGCAAAACCGCTCGATTGTTGTCGTGATTTTTTTGCCCATAAAGTTGCTCATACAACCATTAATGGAGATACGGGATGAACCTTACAACTAATCCGATTACCGGATTCGAATCTACGGAAAACGATGGCAAGCCACTTAATGCTCTTGAGGAGTTTTACCGTGCGTTTAATACCCGAGACTTGGAACTCATGAGCGCCAACTGGGCAAATTCCGACGAGGCATCAATGTCCAATCCCCTTGGCGGAGTGCGTAGAGGGTGGGAAGCGATAGAAGAAGCATATTCAAGAATTTTCGCAGGCCCTGCCGAGGTGTATGTCGAGTTCTACGACTATACGATTCACCACGCCGGAATCATGTTCTGCGCTGTCGGTCGAGAAAGAGGATATTTCCGCGCTAATGGGAAGCAAGTTGACCTTGCCATCCGTACCAGTCGGTTTTACCGAATGGATTGCGGAAAATGGCACCAGATACACCACCATGGATCTATCGACGATCCTGCATTATTGGCCGAGTACCAGTCGGCCGTTCTAGGAAAATAGAACAAGAAGCCCAACCCATGATTCCGCCGGATGCTGCGCGATAACACCGCGCAGTGCCGGTGAATCCAAACCTGGAGAATGCAGAAAAACGCCCTACTCGAAAACTCAGCCCACAGACAATCAACAAGTTACAGACGCAAAAATGCTCGAAAACTGGTTTCTTCTACACCATCCTTAGGTGCCCAATGCTTACCCCGGATCACTTCAACAAGCTCGGCGCGCAAAACTTGCCAGGCTATCTTGGCATCGTCGTCACTCATGTGGGACCAGCGGAAGTACGGTCTGAACTCCAGGTAAAGGCGTCGCTCATGGCACCGAATGGTTTTCTTCATGCAGGAAGCGTCGTCGCGCTCGCCGATACCTCGGCAGGCTATGGTTGCGTCGCCAATCTCCCTGAAGGAGCCATAGGGTTCACGACGATCGAACTCAAGTCCAATCATGTCGGAACCGCCCGCGAAGGCATGATCGAATGTATCGCGAAGGCGGTTCACCTCGGCAAGACAACCCAGCTCTGGGATGCAATCGTCATTCACCGAGAGACAGGCAAGACCATTGCACTTTTCCGCTGCACGCAAATGGTTCTCTATGACAAACCGGGCACCTGAGCCTTCCATCAATGGACCTCCCCCGGTCTGCGGCCCGGTCGCCTCTCATGTCAAACCTCAGCCGGCGACAAAAGCAACGGAGGAGTCCCTCGTGAAATTTAGGAGACACATTGAATGATTCGCACGTTTGTGATCGTTCTCGCGGCATTAGGTTCGATAGCTGCCGTGGCATCGGCGAAGTCCTTGCCGCCGAATGCCTCGGCGGCAAGGACACGACAGGCAGATGCCCCCTTGGGCCGCATTGAGCCCACCCAGGCGCCGGTTACCGGTCAGGAGGATTTAGGTGATTTAAGCCAGCCTCGCCAAGTTCTCGCCCAGTTCTATCGAGCCATCAACAACCGCGACTTGAACTTGATGGCCCAAAACTGGGACCAGTCTGCGGAAGCGGCCATGGACAACCCCCTGGGCGGCGTCAAACGGGGCTGGCCGGAGATTCGCTCGGTTTACGAGCGTCTCTTCAGGTTCCGCTCGCAGTACCATTTCGAGTTCTACGACTATACGCTGCACGAGGCAGGCGATCTGTTCTACGTAGTGGGCCGAGAGCGAGGCTGGATCGAGGTTGATGGTACGAGGCTGGACTTGGCGATCCGTACGACACGGATTTTCCGCAGAGTGAAAGGACGGTGGCTGCAGTTTCACCATCACGGCTCAATCGAGGACCCAAACATGCTCGCGGCTTACCAGAACGCCGTGCGGTGAATTCGGGAATCCGAGATGGAAGAACGCCGTGGTAAGGCCGCTCGCCTGCGGTCGGGACAAAGTCTCCGGACCTCACGAGCGTCGTCGATTGCCCCCCTCCGACAAGAGGGGCGCGCCCCTCGCCTTAACCTTATGTCTAAAAAGGAAAGACGCATGGATGTTACTGCTATTCCCTTTGTAGAGAAGGTCGGTATATGCCGAACGGAAGAAGGAACGCTTACACTGCCCTTCAGCACGTCAACGCAAAACCACTTGAACACGATACATGCGAGCGCACAGTTCGCGCTTGCCGAGACAGCCAGTGGCGAAGCACTGCAACGACTGTTTCCCGAGCTTGCGGGGAAGGTTGTGCCGGTCCTGCGAGAATCCCATGTCAAATTCAAAAAGCCGGCAAGCAGTGCTATTTTCGCGTTCCCAGCCGTATCCGAAGAGGCCGTTTCAAAATTCAAAGAGCAGTTTGAAAAGAAACGGCGGTCGTCCATCACCGTCGATGTAGAGGTCAGAGACTCTGATGGTGTCGTCACATCGGTCGGAATGTTTGATTGGTTCGTGCAAGGCCTCCCGCAGGGGAAGACATAACGAGTCGCTTCGGTCGACGGCCTTGATTCCGCTTCGCTCCGGTAAGGCCGCGGCTGAGCTTGGTCACTGGGGGCAGGTATGTCACCGAGATTGGCACATGTCGTTTTTGCGCTGGCAATAGTGGCCGTACAGCGGGCTTGGCTCAAATACACCCAACTGAGTTGAGAAATACAGGGGCGCTTACAATGGCTCCTACAGAATGGACAAACCGCGCAGTCAACTGGTGTAAGAAGAATCAGACCGGAAGACGTGCAGAGGCGCTTCGTCTTTGGCTTGGCTGCATAATGGAGGATGAGGATGAATACGGTCCAGTCTGTGGCCAGTTATAACCCTAACTTTCACTTCGAGCGAGGCACTCCGACAGCCGGCTTTGCCGCCTGTTTCCACGCACCTCAAGCTTCACGTTGAGAATGTAGAAAAACGCCCTACTCGAAAACCCAGTCCACAACCAATCAACGAGTTACAGACGCAAAAATGTTCGAAAACTGGTTTTTTCCACAGCATCGTTAGGCGAATAAAAGCATGGGGACCCAACCGTATAAAGAAATTTTGAGCGCCGTTGCAATTGCTCTCACTTTTGCGGCCTTTGTTCCCTATATCCGCGCAATCGTTAGCGGCGCAACCCGACCCCATGTTTTTTCCTGGGTCATTTGGGGCGCGACAACCTTCGTTGTTTTTCTTGCCCAACTTGAAGGAAAAGGCGGAATTGGTGCTTGGCCCATCGGGGTTTCGGGAAGCATCACCATTTTTGTCGCGGTTTTGGCTTACGTGAAGCGCACGGACATTACGATCACAAGAACCGATTGGATGTTTTTCGTTTCGGCGCTGTCTTCGTTACCGCTTTGGTACTTTACATCAGACCCACTGTGGGCTGTCGTCATTCTTACCACTGTAGATATTCTGGGGTTTGGACCAACGGTGAGGAAGGCATATAGTTCCCCGCATTCAGAGTCATTGCTATTTTTCGCCTTGTTCGCGGCCCGTAATGTCCTCGTAATTTTGGCCCTTGAAAGTTACTCGGTCACGACGGTTCTGTTTCCCGCAGCTATAGCTGCGGCATGTATGTCATTAATGGCAATGGTCACAGTTCGAAGACGAGCATTAGCAACATGAAAGCACAAAACGATAAACCGCCTAACCACGCCGGTTATGGCGAACGTTGGGTGTCATGAAATGAGCACAGAGATCACCATCCAAAGAGCCACTGCCAAGGATGCAGTGGAAATCGCCGAAATGGTTGGCGAATTGCTGGCTGAAATCACGAACGCCATCGGAATTCAGGCGTTCAACTTCAACTTTGCCGAAACAGCATCTAGGCTGACGGACTTCATTAATCAAGAGAAATATTTCGTCTTTGTCGCTCGCAACGAAAATGGAAGGCCAGCAGGGTTCATTTCCCTTTATGAAAGCTACGCCCTCTACGCGGAGGGAGCATTTGGCACCATTCCCGAACTTTACGTTCGGCCGGAGTACCGCTCGGATGAATTGGGTCTTCGCCTTGTATCTCAGGCCAAGGGGTTCGGCTCGTCACGTGGCTGGACTCGATTGGAGGTAACAACCCCTCCCCTGCCACAATTTGATAGAACTCTGGCGTTCTATGAACGCGAGGGCTTTTCTATAACCGGCGGGCGCAAACTGAAGGTTTTGCTATGAAACCGGTCATTCAGGAGGAGATAACGGGATGCGGCATCGCGAGCGTCGCTGCACTCGTTGGAGTCACTTACAAACAGGCGAAAGCTGTGGCGAATAGTCTCGGCATTTTCGCGGAGGATCGGCGCCTCTGGTCAGAAACGCATCATGTTCGCACGCTTCTAAGGCAGTTCGGGCTTGATGCTTCGCCCGATGAGTCGCTGTTTCAGTCTTGGGAGTCTTTACCTACACTTGCCCTTCTCTCCACCAGGTGGCACTTGGAGCAGGGTCGGCCTTTCTGGCATTGGGCTGTTTTCTGGCGCGGGCCTCGTGGTCCCGTTGTGCTGGACTCCAAGAAGGCGCTTGCAAGCCATGTCCGCACGGACTTTTGGCGAATCAAGCCGAAGTGGTTCATTGAGGTCCATCGCACCCAAAAATCCGCTCCAACCAACTGGTAAACCGATGTGCGGTTTGCCAGCGGCTGAGCACAGGCGTTGGCCATAGTGTTCTACGATGGACTGGTTGTACCGGGAGCCCTTCTTCTGCTGGCTTCTGGAACCTGGATGATGATCGAGTTCTATGGCGGTTGGAATTTCGTGCAAGTTCCCTGGTTGCTCGGAATGGTTGTGCTCTTCGCCTTCGAGTTTGTCGAGGGCAATACGGTCACCCGCTTTTACCTCATGCGCCTGCGGCGCATCACCAGAGAGGCCCTGCAGGCGGGCGCGATTACGCCGGAGCTCGAGAAGGCCCGGGGCGAAGGGATTCCCACTTTCACACATTTTCTTGATCTGCCCATCCTATTCTTGATAGTCGCGCTTGGCGCTATCCGGCCAATGAGCTGGACGCTGTTTATTGTCGGCACCGTCGTTGCTGTTGTCATCGCAACGGCGCTGACACTGTATATCCCGAAGCTGTACCCATGGGGGGAAGCGAAACGGGAGTCCTAACAAACCCGTCAGCACGGACGCGAATTCCGCGGTGTTCCATTTGCGCAAGTTCTTAGCAATGCTGGTGCCCCCGAAAGGTTAAGCTTGAAGCCAGCCGTGAGGAGTTCAAGGAAGAGGTCAAATGCGAGGGGCGCCGTTGAGCGGCTTACCAATCGGATACGGTGGCACATCGGGAGCACGGGGCCTAGTTTGTCATTCCAGCCGACCGTTTTGCGCCGCGCTCCAAATGTCGGCTGGACTACCATGTTAAGGAAGCTCTGATTAAGCCCTTCGACAGGCCTGTCCTGAGCCTGTCGAAGGGACATGAACGGAATCCACTTGTTCAGAGCTTCCTCAAGGACATAGAAATCCCCTCACTCAAAATTCAGCTCATGTAGAATGCCAGCGCACCCGCGTATTCCGCCGCATGGGAAGCGGCTCCATCGGCGGAATGCGGGAATACCCTATTCCGCACTACGGCCGGGGCGCACGCTACGCCGACACCCGCCCCGTTGACTATACTCGCCGCATCGTTTTCGTTACGGGAGGGGGAATCCACATGCTGAATCTGCAGAAGGGCTTTGGGATCGGCGATCAGTTCGTTCCCTGGGGCGCGACGCTCGAGGAAGCGTGCCGGCAGCTCGGCATTCAGCCGGGGCACGGTTGCCACAGGGCGGAAGAAGTCAGGCTGCTCTGCGCGAGCGCTTACGGCTTTGCGGCGGTGAACGTCCACCTGGAGGCACCCGCGACGGATCGCCCGGTGACGAGCGTCGATTTCGAGCTGGCGCCCGCAGGGACCGGAACGCCCGAGCCCGAAATCTGGGCCGCGCCCCTGTCCGAACGCTTGGGACCACCGGACCAGGTGAGCCGTTCCGAAATCCCGTCCTATGCCGATCCGGCCGACTGCGTGCCGTTCTATGCCCGCTGGGTACGTCCCGAGACCAGCGTCGGTCTCTCGATCTACGGCGGGTTGCGTAAAGTCGACGGCGGCCAATCCGCCGGCACCTTGTGGTTGAGCTGGAACGAGCAGTTGGCCGCGCAACCCTATATCGAGGAATGGCGTGCTCGCGTCGCCCGGCTGACGGCCATGGCCGAACGGCCGTCGCAGTTGCGGACCTTCGTGCTGGATTGGCCGCAGAACGCGTACTGGCTGACGGGAGACGCCACACCTCAGGCGCTGGCCGCACGCCAGGCGCGTATCAGCCTGTACCAACCCACACTTCTGGATACCCCTGCCAATATCGCCGCCAAGCTCAACCCGCACAGCTTCGCACTCTGGAGCAGCGAGTCGAACGGCATCTGGTGCGCCTCGACTTTGCGGGACAGCGTGATGTTCGAGCTCGGGCAACCGGTGCAGGCCACCTGGGTCGACCTGCAGCCGGCCAAAGGGCCCGGCTATGCGATGCTGCAGCTCGGAGTCTGGTCCGTTTACGGGCGACACGGCTCGCGCGCCATCCGCGACGCCGCGCAAATGCTCGCCGGCTTTCCCGGAGTGACCGTGAAACAGGAAGGGGGCTACGATTGCTGACTTATGACACGCCGGATGCGGGCGCAGCGCCCATGAAAATCGTCACGATCATACTTTTGGTACTCGGCGCACTGCTCGCGCTCGGGGTTTTCCTGGCCGCCCTGCCCTGGATCGAGGTTGCCGTGCTCAATAGTTTTTTCGCCAAGGAAATCGCCACGAACTCAGACCTGCCATGGGCGGCGCCCGGCCGCAAGGCACGCTACTATTCGCTCAAATCCTGGGACTGGAACAACGGGATCACCCGCGTCCCCGCGTGGGGCTCCAACTCGTGGCGCAAGGAGTACCCGCTCGACACGGCAAACAAGGCCTTTGCCTTCCTAGAGAAACACCGCGCGATGAATGCCTGGCTCGCAGCGGGCACCTTCGAAACCTATAGCGTCTACGACCAGCGGCAGCCTGGCGACGTGCACCACCAGGACGATTACGGCAACACCATCGTGACCTATTCCCAGCGCGTGGCGCCATATCGCTTCTTCATCGTCTCGATCGAACCGACGGTCATCGTCATGCAATCCGCGCCGGAACTGCCCGCATGGCAGGAGGAATACGTGCAGCAGGGATATTCGCGCGACAGCCGCTGGATACGGTGGTATATGAGCCTGCCGGAGCAGCAGCGCTTGCCCGACCTGGTCTGGCTGCAGAACCCGCTGGAGTTCGGCACCGAGCTGCCGCGCGGGAGCGGCTGGAAATGGTTCTCGCCCGACCTCGAACAACTGCCCACCGATTTGCCGCTGGTCGAGAGCGGCAGCGCCGTGATTCCGCTCAAGCACGGTCAACTGAAATTCCGGCCCAGCGAATCGGGATGGCATGTCGTGCGGGAATGAGTCCCATACAGCGAGCAGCCTGGATGAAATGCAGCGAAATCCGGGGAGGTAGAAGCGCCGATCATCCCGGATTCCGCAAGCTTCATCCGGGCTACGTCGGCTATACGGGCACTCGCGAGTCGGTCGGGAATCCATTCCAATCGCAAACGGTGTCTCCGGGAGCGCCGGAGCCCCCCCTTCCCGACGCCACGTCCCGGCCGAGCGCCTTCGTCGGAAGGGTCGCGACTAAAGCGACCGTTTGCGATTGGGAAAGGATTGCCGACCTACGAAGGCTTGAATCAATTCACCCCAGCCGAAGGCGCCAACCACTTCCGCCGAGCCTGTTTTGTCGTACGAACGAGAAGAAAACGCTCTAAGCGCCGGCACGGCTGCATGACCGAAAACCGGCGATGGGGACTCAGCCTGTCAAAAATGCCGGAATTCTCCGCCGTGGCTGTAAAGCGGCCCTCATTGCCCCGACTCGGGGGCATTGGTGGCGCCTTCGTACAGGTGATTTACCGGATTCAGTTGGGATTGCAAGGACTTGAAGCGCGACTCCAATAGTTCCATGAAGCTGCGCCGGTCGCCGGTCCAGCGCATCGGTTCGCCCACGAACATATCGCAGAAAAACGGCACCAGCAGGCACTCGCCCTTGGGCATGGCTCGCCCCAGTCCGTGCGTGAACACGGGAACGACCGTCGCTTGCGGGCAGTGCATGGCGAGATGGGCGATGCCGGACTTCAGTTTTTGCATGGTTTCCGGCTCGCCCCGGGTGCCTTCGGGGAAGATGATGAGTACACCGTCCTGGGCCAGTATCTCGTGGCATTCGCTCAAGGGATCGTGATGGCGGTTCCCGCCGCCCCGCGTGACCGGCACGATGCCGATGAAATTGCGCGAAAACCATGCGAGCCAGGATTTGCTGAGAAAGTAGTCGGCCGCTGCGGCGGGACGTACCCTATGAATATCGCGCAACGGAAACAGCGACAGCAAAACCAGGGTATCCAGGTGGCTGTTGTGATTGGCGGCAACGATCGCCGGCCCGCGCACCGGCAGCCGTTCCCGATTGCGGATATTGAGGCCGAGCACGAACAGGGTGACGGGACGCGCCACCAAGAGGACGAATAACAGGCGGAGCAGGCGCTGCATGATCAGTAGTGCAGATAACGGATGAAATGGAAGAATAACGGAGCGGTGTAGGTGAGGCTGTCCAACCGATCGAGGATGCCGCCGTGACCGGGCAGCAAACTGCCGCTGTCCTTGACGCCGATATCGCGCTTCAGCGCCGAGATGACCACGTCGCCGACGAAACCGCAAATCCCGATCAAAAGCCCCGCCAACAACGACTCAATCTCCGTCAGCGGCGTCAGCCAGGGTGCGATCAGCCAGGCCAGCAGCGTCGTGGTCGCAACGCCTCCGAGGAAACCCGCCCAGGTCTTGTTGGGACTGACGTTCGGGACGATCCTGCGCCTGCCCAGGCTCTTTCCCCAGAGATACTGCGCGACATCGTTGAGTTGCGTCAGCACCACCAGAAACAGCAGCAGCGTCGCGCCGCTGTAATGCGCGCCCACCGGCTGCGGCAACACCAGCGGATAAGCCATGTGCGAGAGACAGAACACGGTGGTCATCAAACCCCAGCTGATGATGCCGGCCGATCGCAGAAACCCCTGTGTATCGCCGGCCAGCACCATGCGCAACGGCAGGAACAGGAACATGTATACCGGAATGAAGATGATGAACATGCCGTACCAAGCCATGTGCACCCAGTAGTACTGAACCGGGATGGCGAGATAGGCCCAGAACAGAACGCGATAATCGGCACGGCGCGTCGGGATCAGCGAAAGGTATTCCTTGAAGGCGAGAAAGCTCACCAGCCCCAGCACCACCACCGCCGTCGACGGACTGGACACCACCACCAGGCAGAACACGGCGACGATCAGCCACCAGGTGCGTACACGCAGCCGCAGCTCGGTGTAGTCCTTGTTCGGATACCGCTTCGGGAGCAGGAAAGTGATTATCGAAGCGATGGCGAGCAGTATAAAAATGCTGGCCAGCGCATACAGCAACACATCGGGCAGGTGCGTCAAATTCATGACTGCGCCTCCCACTGAACCTCTTTTAGGAGCGCGCGAGCGCGGTTCAACACCGTAACCAGCGACAACAAGGCGACGACCGTCAGCACGACATTGAGCCAGGATCCGGCAGGCCACCCCAACCCGATGACCAACCCGCAAGCGCCGAACACGAACGCCCGGTCGCTCTTGCCCATGGGACCGTCATAGCGGCGCAAGGCGCCGACCGTCACGGCGCACACGCCGACGAACTCGGTCAGCCAGGCCAGCAAGACCACGGCCACCGCCAGCCAGGCATGGACGCCTGGCAAAATCGCGAACGCCAGATACAGCGCGGCATCGGAGACCAAATCTCCCGCTTCGTTGAGCAGCCCGCCCAGCGCGCTTTGCTGGTCGTACTGCCGCGCCAGCATGCCGTCGATGGCATTGAGCGCCATGCGCACGAACAAAAAGACCGGCAAGCTCAGCCACAATGACGCGCTCTGCGGAAACCACGCCAGCGCCGCGCCCAGAGCGACGGAAAGCGCCGCCGCCAATACCGTGATCTGATTGGCCGTAACACCGATAGCCGCCAGTTTTCGAACGATGCCGCTCAGGCTTTGCTGGAACAGGGGTTTGAGTTGGTAAATGCTGGGCATGATGTTGTCCTTATTCTTTTTTTTTGAAGCTTCGGAGTTCATTTTTCTGGGCATAGCTGGTCCGCCTCGCGCAAGACGGTTCTCAAGCTGTTCAATGCACCTCAAATCAACGCCTAGGAAACCCGGCATAGTTTGCCAGTAAAACGAATGTCCCACCTATTGCGAAATATCACGACCCATACGGCCTAATTGTTTTACGACCAGAGGGTCTGTGCCTAGGTCATACTCGAAGGAAAGACATGGCTATTGATCACCCACAACTTCAGCGCTTTCGCAAGCAAACGGCCATATTGCGGTAAGCCGCGGACAATTGGAATTCGAATGGCGGCATCTCATCAGTCGGTTGAAAACGCGCGATCCGAGATGACTGGGATCATCGGCGCCCGCGCCCCGGAGCCATACCCGCTTTGTGTTACCCGGCACCCGGCAGTATTGCCGAATGGGCAAATGGGTACGGCGGGAAACGGTCAGGCTTATTTGTAGATATCTGTGGATATATTCCCGGTGGAGAGGTGTCACACAAGGAACGGCTGACAGGTTTCGATCAAAGGAGTGATTCAAACATGGACACGCAGCGTATTTTCAACCCGCGCATTTTCTCCGGGGTTTTGGCCTTTGCGATGCTGGGTGGGCTCTGTTCGTCTTGTGCAACGATGGAGGCCGACCGGGCGAGGGACACCGAGCAATTGCTGGCCGCGGCAGGGTTCAAGGTAAAACCCGCCGACACCCCGGACAAGCTCGCCCATGTTAAGAGCCTGACCCAGCACAAGTTGGTGCCGCACGAGAAGGACGGCACGGTGTATTACGTCTACGCCGATGCCACGACGTGCCGGTGCGTTTACTGGGGGCCGGAGGAGGCTTACCAGCGCTACCAGCGATTGGCAACGCAACAGAGAATCGCCGAAGATCAAAGAATGGCCGCCGAAATGAACGAGGATGCCGCCATGAATTGGGAACTGTGGGGACCGGGATACTGGTGGGCTTATTGATTTGCGGAAGCAAAGGGGCCCGTAGGTTTGGCCATCGCGGTCCTTCTTTTTTGGGGGCAGACTTTTGCTATAGGTCTAGATCTCTTCGCGCGAAACGACGATGCCGAGTGAAACGGAAGCCGCCGAAATGAACGGTAAACGTCTGATCCGTCCACTGACCCTTTAGAGAATCCGGACGAGCGGAAATAAGCCATGCTGCACAGGCAACTCTGTTCGGTTCGAAACATCATCCTTGCCGCGTTCTTGCTCTCGGCAGTGTCGGGCGCGACGGCAACCTGGGACCATGCGCACGGCGATGCCGCCAACAGGGGATTCATCAATGTGGATACGGCACCCGCTGCAAACGACCTGGTGCGCGTCGCCGATCTCGGCTCGTTTGCAATAGGCGCCGGCCCCGTCATCGCCGCGGACGGTACGGTTTATCTCGGCAATCGGGCCGGTCTGCTGAAAGCGTTCGCACCGGACGGTACGTTGAAATGGACGCGCGACACGCCAGGCCATGAAATCGTGGCCTCGCCGGTCATCGGCGCCGATGGCTCGATCTATGTGATCGGCGCGAGGACCGTGCGCGATCATCGCGGCGGCCAGGTAGTCACCCGTAACGAGTTGACCCTGTATCGATTCACTTCCACCGCCGCCATGCTTTGGGCGGCCCCCTTTCCGGAAGGCACCCTCACGCCGGCTCAATTCGGAACGGGTGTGACAAGCGCGGCGCCCAACATCTGGCGCTCCGGTGCGACCGAAGTCATCCTCGTGCCGGTCCTTCACCGTAGCTACAACGGCCACGTGATCAGCATCGTGGCGTTTTCCACCGGCGGCGGCGTTCTGTTCAACCAGCCGGTCACCACCGTGGATTACGGCGACATAACGGGCGGCGCGAGCGTCGGCGAGACTTTGTGTGGGATATTCTTCTTTCTTCCTCCTTGTTTTCTCGAGGAAACGGTACCGATACCGGAGCCCAACGAATTGCCGCCCGAAGTCAATCCGCCAATGCCGAGCGTGGCCCTGTTCACATCGATCGGTAACGAGCCGTTCGTGGTCGTTGCCGACAATTATCAGAACATCGTCGGCTACACCTTCTCGCCAGAGGCCGGCTTTCAAGAGAACTTCCGCAAGCACATCACCAACGATGAAAGGGGAATCAGCATGTCCTCGCCCGTCATGCTCGGCGACGGGCATTCGGTCGTGCGCGGCAATTCGGATTCGCAAGGCTGGGTTCTATTCGCCGGACCGCATCCGGTCGACTGGACGGAGGTTGTCGTACCCCACACCGGCACGACGCCGACGATCACCGGAGACGGCAAGATCGTCATGGTGGACCGGGCCGGCGGGGTCACCTTGGTGAGCACCTATCCGAACGTGGGCGTCGTTGATCCGCACATCCCGCTCGCGTCGGAATCGATCGCGCCCGCGGCGGCATCGCGCACTCATATTTTCGTCTCGGGCGTGGATAAGCTGTACACCATCGACGCGGCAAGCCTGCAAGTGGTCGAGGAGTTCCTCTGGGAAGGCGGCGGCCTCTCGTCGCCGGCGATCTCCGCCGACGGAAGGGTCTATGCGCTCGCGGGCGACACGCTCTATGGCTTTCCGGCGCCGCCGTCGCGTTGTCCTCCCGGAAGCCTGTGCCCGGGCACGGTACGTCCCCCGATCACGCCGGCATCAGCGAAGCCCTAACGGCCCGCCGTTGCTGAGCGCGGCGCCAAGCATAAAAGTAATGGACGCACTACCAATATCCCCGGAAACTCACCGTGCCGGGCGGGTCAGCCTGTGAACGGGTCGGGCTTTCGTATTGGCTTCGGATAGTGCCAAGTGATTCGTTTTGTGAAACGGAAGCGGCCGAAGTTCAAACAACAAACGCCTCAACTAGCCATCAACTTATACACCTCGAAGCTGCGAACTCTTGCGTCGTTCTCGGTGTCGGTTTTTGGTTGAACAACAGTTAAAAAGTAGCGGCTATGAGGCTCTGGAGTCTGCATCCGAAATATCTCGACCCGTGCGGTTTGGTCACATTGTGGCGGGAGGCCCTGCTTGCCCAGGCCGTACTCGAAGGAAAGACGAAGGGCTACGTTCATCACCCGCAACTTCATCGTTTTCGCACCCAGCCGGACCCGGTCGGATTCATTGCCGAGTACCTAAGGGGGGTCTATGCGGAGGCGGCAAGCCGCGGCTACCGGTTTACGGCGACAAAGATCAGTCGCTCGCAGGCAGACGGCCGTATCGCGGTAAGCCGCGGACAACTGGAATTCGAGTGGCTGCATCTACTGAGTAAGTTGGAAGCACGCGATCCGGGATGGCTGGCTAGGATCGCCCGCGTCCGCATTCCGGAACCGCACCCGCTTTTTTACACTGTGCCTGGCGGCATCGCCGAATGGGAGAAAGGGCACGGCGACGCCCGACAACCGGGTGCAGCCGGCTCTTGAGGTCCGCCCTCGGACCATCGTCCCGCCTCACCACTTTACAGGTCACAACAAGGGTCGGCTTGCGTAGGACGTGGCGTACCCGGATATTGCGCCGCATGAAACGACGGAATGCCCGACTGTCGACGCCATCGCGTAATTGATGGAATGCGGTTTTTCGCTGAAAGAATCAGACGTTTGTAATTTGGTACAGATTTCTTTAGGCGAAGTGGCTATGCTCACTGAAACGGAACCAGGCGGGGTCAAACAAAAATAGCCTGACCCAGTTTATCCCGAACCCGCGACTCGGCTTGCCGGCGTGCGGCTCGTCGAGTTCGGCGTAAAACTGGCGGTGAATCACCGATGAGCTTGCCGTCCAAGCCGTCATCCCGCCGGTCTCGTCGCAAAGCGGCGTTTCGCGCGACTCACAACGACCCGGTGAATTCGAACAGTTTCTTATACAAGGAGTCTTCGCTTGGCTGAACCGCTCAAGAATCAATTCGGAGTGGATGTGCCCGGCAAAATTGCCGGGATGATATCTGCGAAATTTCATCGATTCTCTGCTGACGCCTTCGTCAGAGACGCTCTTGACGGATACGAATCTCTCGATCTGATGCGTCGTGGATTGAAGATCGCACAGGCGCTTCGCCGCCATTTGCCTGACGACTATTCGGAGGCCGTCGAGATACTGATTAACTCGCTCGGTCCGAAACTCGAAAAGACCGAAAACTTCGGAATGGCGCCCTTCCTGTATCTTCCGCACGTTTGCTTTGTTGCGGGATACGGGCTCGACCACTTCGAGGTTTCGATGCACGCCCAATACGAGCTGACGCAACGATTTTCTGCCGAGTTCAGCATTCGGCCATTCTTGGAGCGGTATCCGGAAGCAACGCTTGCTCGCCTTACGATTTGGGCGAAAGACCAAAATCCCCATGTTCGTCGCCTCGTATCCGAGGGAACGCGTCCCCGCTTGCCGTGGGCGCCCCGGCTGCGGTCTTTCCAGAAAGACCCCCGACCAGTGTTGGCACTGCTTGAATTGCTAAAGGACGACCCGGAACTTTATGTGCGCCGTTCCGTGGCAAATAATCTGAACGATATCGGTAAAGACCATCCGTTAATACTTGTCGAAACCGCACACCGGTGGATGACGGATGCGACGGATGAAAGACGCTGGCTCATCCATCATGCGCTACGTTCAGCCGTGAAGCGTGCCGAACCGGGAGTTCTTGAGGTTCTGGGTTTCGGCAAAAATGCAAAGGTATCGGTAAACAAAGCGAGCATCACTCCTGAACGCCCCATGATTGGGAACTCGGTGGCGATCGCCTTTGAAATCACAAACACCGATTCGCAACGGCAGCGTGTGTTGGTGGATTTCCGCGTCCATTTTGTGAAGGCTAACGGAAAAACCAGTCCAAAGGTTTTCAAATTAAAAACTATCGAGCTCGCGCCTCAGGAAACCGTACAACTGGGGAAGACTATTTCCTTGGCCGAAATGACGACGCGCAAACATTACACCGGGACGCACCGGGTCGATGTTCTGTTGAACGGATGCGCTTTGCCCTTGGGGTCATTTGAACTGATGAACGATTAGCGGCTGCTTGGGATTGGTCCCGGACACCTTGCCCTGCTTGAGGATCGAGTGCTAATGCATGAAAGCAAGAAGCAACTCTACGCGATTCGCAGGCGTCCCCTCCGGTGGCTGCGGTGGTGAACCGGGGCATTAGCTTTCCATGACCTACTCAACGCTTGGTTGGCTGTTTGCAGTTGCCGTCACTCTGCACAATGCCGAAGAAGCGCTGCTTTTACCGAAGTGGTCTATGCGCGGCGGTCGGTGGCGCGCTCCAGTGAGTGCGTTTGAGTTCAGATTCGCTGCGGCAGTCCTTGCGCTTCTTGCCTATGGAGTCGCATATCTCTCCTCGATACAAGGCCCGCAAGCCATGGCAGCCTACGCTATAGCCGGCTACGCGTTGGCAATGCTGCTGAATGTCTTCTTTCCGCATGTCTTGGCAACCATTGCGTTGCGCCAATGCATGCCAGGCACGGCAACAGCTTTGTTATTCAATCTGCCGGTGTGCAGCATGCTGCTGTATGTTGGAGTGCAGGATGGATCTATCAGCACCGACAAATTCGCGTGGTTTGGTCCAGCGAGTGTTGCAGTCATTTTGGCGAGCATACCGGTACTGTTCTTCATTGGCCGAAAAGCCAGACCGGCATTTCTGCGGATTGGAATACCGTTGCCATAACCCGCACGAAGCCAAAGAAATACCAGAGGCGTTATGACGTAAGAAGGAATAAAAAAGGCGGTTTTGCACCCCCTCTGCAAAACCGCCTTGCTCATGCGCTAAAGTGCGAGCTTGGAGGATATCTTACCTAAGTTTCAACACACCGGCGTCGATCGCATCGCACACTTCCCTACCCATCAGCTGTTTGGCGCAATCCATGATTTGCAAGAGCACGCCGAAGATGGCCAGTGCGAACCAGCCGAATACGACGAAGCCGTAATGCAGCGGTGCTACGAACAATTCTTCCATGAACCAGAAGGTGTGGCCCCATTCATTCAAACCGACGTTCGGAAGAATCATGAACGGGCCGACGGTGAAGACAATGTAGGGAAGAGAGATGCCCACACTGAAGTACGGCAAACGGGTTTTTGCGTAGAGAAACGAGGCGAATCCGGTGATGATGTAAATCGGATAGGACAGATAGAATTCGATGATGTGGCTGGGCGTAAAGTCGGTATCCCTCACCACGGTCTGATGCCAGGTTGCATCTTGCTCGGTGAAGTAACTTCCGCCGAAGTACACTGCCGTGGCGTAGAGGCACAACCAAACCAGATGGGTCATATTCCTGCGGAGGTTCTCGCGTGGCGTCACGGCGGCGAGATTGCGGTCGCGAGTTTTCCAGATATACCCCCACAGAAGAGACGCCACAATGACCTCGATCACAATCTGGGTGTATAGAAAGTTCATCCAGTACGTCTCGAATTCCGGTGAAAACGAGTCCAGACCGGCCGCCCAACCGTACACGCCTTCATACCAGCGCACCCAGACGTAGAAGGCGATGTAAAGTGCAACGCCGCCGAAAAGATTGCGCTTGTTGAGCAGCGGCGCATCGCTCTCCCGTGCGCCGACGGCAGGAGTCGCTTTTGCCTCTTGCTGTATATCGAAATCGCTAGTAGCCATCGTGTGCTCCCCTAAAATCAATATGTTTTGGTTCTTGTCGAACGAGCTGCGAACAGCTCTTGATCATTGCAACGGCGCGACCTTGAAGAGGTCTGACCGTGGCGAAGATCATAAAGAAAGGGGATGGCGGGTATTTTGTTTCAGGTCAGCCGCTGAGCGGCTCTAAACTGATCCAGATCAGTTTTTCGGGGGAAAGCGGGAATGTCTGCCGAGGGGTTATTCCATTCGGCATTCGAGTGAACATTAATTGTAGGGTGGGTTAGCGAAGCGTAACCCACCGATTCGAGGCCGCTCGGTGGGTTACGGCCTCGCGGCCTAACCCACCCTACAAAAATTAATTCCTTATTGAAAGCAATTTGGAATTAGGAATCATTGTGAGCAGAATCGCAGCAAGCCGTCCATGTCGAGTATGCGGACCATCTTGCCTTGTACCAGGATCAGCCCGCTCGCCTCGAATTGACTCATTAGGCGGCTTACGGTTTCCGGTGCCAGACCGAGATAATTTCCGATTTCCTGCCGGGTCATGCTGAGACGAAACTCCGTTGGCGAGAATCCTCGCTTTCGATGACGTTCGGAAAGATGCGCCAGAAATGCCGCCAAACGTTCGTCGGCCTGGCGGCGGCTGAGGACGACCCGCTGGATGCCCAGTTGGAATTGACTTCCGGAAAGCTGCAACAATATCTGCGAAAGCTTGGGGATTTCCCGTCCCAACCGTTCCAGCTGATGAGGCGGCAGCTCGCAGTAGCTGACCGTTTCCAAAGCAATCGCGGAACAGGTATAACGCTCTCCGCTGAGTCCGTCGAAGCCCAGCAGTTCGCCTGGCATCACGAAATCGACGACATACTCGTTGCCTGCGCCGTCCAGGGTAACCAGTTTGACCGTGCCGGACTTCAGCGCCAGAAAGCGGTGGAACCACTCCCCACTGTGATAGAGATAGTCGCCTTTGCCGAGCGTGCGATTGATTGTCACGATCCTGCTGACCAACTCCACTTCTTGCTCGCTAAGGCCCTGCGGAATGCAGAGTCTGCCGAGACTGCAGGACTCACAACTAACTTGGGGTCGGCGTTTTGAGGAGAAAAGTTGCTGGAAACTACTCATGGAGGACTATCTGCAAGAATTTCAGAATAGGCTAAAGTTTGCAAAATTTTCCGTCAATTTTATCGAGGCGCTACCATTGTCCGTCGGCAGGTTCGACTTGGTCTGTTATCAAAACGGAATAAAATAGGGTCATATACTGGTATTTTAGGCGTCCGCCCCCTTTTTCGCTACTGAAGCAATAGCTTGAACAAAACGATGGAAATAATGTTTTCGAACATTGATGATGGTGATTTAGTCCGTTGTTCTGAGCTATATGTCGCTAGTTTTCATGAGTTTCCCTGGAATGAAGAATGGACGCCGAACAATACCTTTGAAAAGCCGAGTGACTTTCTAGCTCTTCCTAAAGCAGTCGCTATCAAGAAAATAAGTATCGACGATACATGTGGCTTTCTTTTTGAAGAAGTTCAGCGATGGAATGGCGCTATGCCATATTGCCTAAAAGAAATATGTATCAGCAAAGCCATTCAAAGGGAAAAAGTCGGCACAGCTCTTACGATGACGCTTGAGGAAATGCTAAGAGAAAGTTGAGTATAAAGAATATACCAGGCTACCCATAGAGATAATATCCATTCGCGCTTCTACTCGTCGTTAGGATTTCATGAAAACAAAAGCATCATGGGATGGGAAAGCCCACTGAGAAAAGCGTCTAAGAAGGGCGATCAATCGGGACTCTGGGCTTAGGAACCGTTTTTCTCATTTTTGAATCAACCCGTTATCGCCAGCTCTGGATAACGAGGACCTATTTTCCCATCATGAACCGCATAATTGAGGATCAAGGAGAATGCCATGACTGTTACGAATAGCCAATCGGGGACCAACGTCCATGAAGTTTCCGAAGGGATTTACCGCATCAATACGCCAGTTGTGATCGAAGGCGCAGGCGGCTTCACATTCAACCAATATCTCATCGTCGACGATGAGCCTTTGCTGTTCCACACCGGGCCTCGAAAGATGTTTCCTTTGGTGCGTGAAGCCGTGGCGAGCATACTGCCGGTCGAACGGCTTCGATACATCGCTTTTTCGCACGTGGAGGCTGACGAGTGTGGATCACTCAATGAATGGCTTGCCGTATCCCCTCGATCCGTGCCTGTGTGCGGTGCGGTTGCGGCGATGGTCTCCATCCAAGATCTGGCCGATCGGGATCCTCGGGCGCTCGCAGACGGAGAGACGCTGACCTTGGGCAAACATCGCGTGCGCTGGCTCGATACGCCCCATCTGCCCCATGCCTGGGAATGCGGCTTCCTGATGGAAGAACGAACCCGCACCTTGCTCTGCGGCGATCTGTTCACGCAGGGCGGCGCGAATCTACCCCCGGTCACGGAAACGGACATCCTGGGACCCAGCGAGGCATTCCGACAGAAAATGGATTACTTCTCGCACGGGCGGGATACCCATGCGCTCCTCGAGCGGCTGGCCGCCACCGAGCCGACCACCCTGGCGTGCATGCACGGCAGCGCCTGGTCCGGCGACGGCGCGAAACTGCTGCGTGCTCTGGCCGATGCACTATCGGCTTAGTACAGGCTGCGTGGCCTTGGGGATACCCCAATGACCGACCTACTCCCTCGGCCGTTGAGAACATGAAGCGTCCGCCGGTTCCGAGCCTGTCCCGCCAAAGGGCTGTATCGTACTCGAGGATGCCCCGGCCGGAGTAGCGTCCGGTTTGAAAGCCGGCATGCGGGTAATTGCGGTTCTTACCTCGCATACGTTGGAGCAACTGCAAGGCGCCACCATACACATTCGGTCACTTCTGGACCTGCCGCTTGCATTTCGGAAACTCGGCATGCAGCGAGAATCATGAAAAGAATCCAGTAGGGCATCGAATAGGATATTTCATGCTACGCTCCGAAAAGGATGGGCAGCCCGAGGAAGCAAAATGGTCGCGTCTGATTCCTTTGACCTCGATGGCCTGCGCTGTAGATCGGCTCCCTGGGAGAGAATGGGTTGGGCCGGATGCCGCTACAATCCGGCGGGTTCCGCCGACAGTTCCTCGAGGGCGAAGCCAAAGCTTTCGCAGCCGCGGCTCACATGCGTGAGGTAGCGGCCAAAAACCCTCATCAGATAAATCGAGCCGAACTCCTCATATCCCATCCGCGAGACCGACTTGAGCGAGTCGAAATTGTTGGACTCGACATAGGAGATCAGTCCCCTGTATCCCTTACCGAGATAGTGTTGCAGAGCCAGCGTCATCCCGATCGCGTGGAGCCGCTGCCCGCGATAGCGAACGTGCGTGAATCCCTTGTACATATAGACGTAGTCGTGATTGAAGCGCAGCAGCAGATCCGGAGGATCGATGCGCGTCGGGCGAAACGAATACCAGCCGTAAGAGGCGAGCTGATTGCCGTCACAGATGCCGTAGCACTCGTCGCCTTTTGCCAGCGCGTCCTCTATGAAGCTCTCCGACATCCCGTTTTCGGGGTTAAGGGCGAACTCGCGAAGCCTCTTCGCGGTAAGGAAGCTCGGTCGGTAAGGCTCGGGGCATTGCGTAAACTCCAGATTGACCTGCCCTATCGTCACCGCTCGTAGAATCTTGAATACTGTAAAGCAGTTTATCCCTTTCACCGCGAGATCGTGCAGTTCCTGGGTAAACCCGCAGCGTCCGCCGAACGGAAAAACGGAAACAGTCCCTGTTGTATCCATATGTTGCACTTCCCTGTCAACTAATGAACCCTTCAAGGATGTCGAAAATCGCGTCTGAGTTCAACACCGAACGGAAATGGGGCTACGGCGGCAAAACGGTGTCCTGAGGGCTCGGGCTCGGGCAAAAACGATTGCGGGGAAGATAGTATTTCAAGAAACTTGTAAACATCACGCCTGACTAATGAGCAAACCCTCCCGTCAATTCATGCGTCAACTCACCATTACGAACCACAGCCGCGACAGCGCCGGCCTCACCTATGTTTACCCGGTCATTTCCCGGCGCTCCGGCGGGTTATCCATAGGCATCAATCTCAATCCCAACAATGCCTGCAACTGGCGTTGCGTCTACTGTCAGGTGCCGAATCTCGCCCGCGGCGGCGCCCCCGGCATCGATGAAGACTGTCTGCGAGAAGAGCTGCTCGGACTCTTGAACGATGTCTTGCTGAGCGATTTCTATGAACGGTTTCAGATACCGAACGAACAGCGAGCCATCAAGGACATCGCCATCTCGGGAAACGGCGAACCGACCAGCTGCAAGACCTTCGACCGAATCGTCGAGTGGATCGGCGCGGTTTGCGGCGAGTTCGGCCTGCTCGGCAAGATCAAGCTCGTGCTGATCAGCAACGGCAGCCTGATGCACAAGCCCGTCGTGCAGAAAGGCGTGAAACGCTGGGGCGAATTCGGGGGCGAAGTCTGGTTCAAAGTCGACAGCGCGACGGCCGAGGGCATGCTTCGGATCAATCAGGTCAATCTCGCCCCGGAGACCGTGCTCCGCAATCTGGAGATCAGCGCACGGCTTTGTCCCACCTGGATTCAAACCTGCCTATTCGCATTCGACGGCGAGCCACCTTCCGAAGCGGAACTGGACGCGTATCTGGATTTCTTGGCCGAGCTCAAACGGCGTAGCGTGCCGATCCGGGGCATCCTGCTCTACGGCCTCGCGCGGCCTTCGATGCAGGAGCAGGCGCCACGGCTCTCGGCTTTGCCTGAGGCATTTCTGGATCGAATCGCGGAGGCGATTCGAGCGCTCGACATGGCCGTCCGCGTGAACCGATGATTCGACCCGAAAGGACACTCTTTCCGCTGGCTCCCAAGCTCCCGCTTCGGAGTCTTATCCGAGAAACTCAAGCTTCTCAAAACCGCATGCGAATCGCGAAGCGGGAGCTTCTCGAACTGGGTTCCCAAACGGGAGTCTGGGAACCAGCGCAACTTCGCGGTGAGAAAGCACGGACGGTAGGATTCGGGGCACTTCGCAAACTCCCGATTGACCCGGCCGATCGCCACGGGCCGTAGAATCTTGAACACCGCAAAGAAATTTATTCCCCTCAGCGCGAAATCGTGCAGTTGCTATGTAAATCCGCCGCGACCGCCGAAAGGAAAAAGGGTAACGATCCCTGTCTCATCCATCTTCCTGACCTCCTTTTCAACTTAGGAATCCCCGCCGAGGATGTCGGAAATCGAGCCCGAGTTCACCAAGGCGGCGTCGGAAGCCCAAAACGATTGCGCAAATGGCCCGGACGGGGACAGGGCCTGATCAGGTCGCAACACTCTCCAAGACTGACGCCCACCGGCTCCGGCATCAAGCACATCCAGCACGAGAGACCTTCCGGTGCTTCGATGCCCCGCACCTTCCCGGACGCGGCGTGAGCTCGTGGCGAAACGGCTCACCCCCTTGGCGGTCTCGCCATACTCCGTCGCACCTAAAGATGAGGACGAGCTTATTGTGTCGACGGGCGCGATGTGGAATTGGACGCGACGATAAGGCTTAGCTGTCTCGCGGCTTCGCCGCCGATATCACGTTATTGAGACTCCCCGTTCTGCAATGGACACTTACGGTACTCCAGCGTACCGACCGAGCCACGGATCGAGGCTACTTTACATGAGGGACATGTCCACTTATGCCAAGGAGCTTTCAAAATTGAGAGCGGGTGTAGCTTCACAGGTTCGTAAGTCTTCCGTAAGCGTCCGACGGTTACCGTCGTGACAGCCTCAAGCCGCCAACGGCTGGGTCAGTTCCGTCACCTGATCGGCCAGGTTCCAGGGTAGGAACTCGTCGATTCGATTGACGGGATGCTCGGCGATGC
>Ga0196965_1000441_pt1 | contig 24982 bp, 27 predicted proteins | sample S1_20metaG_FD_148668 | JGI IMG/M metagenome (GOLD analysis project Ga0196965, IMG submission 148668) | Soil microbial communities from Anza Borrego desert, Southern California, United States - S1_20 | ecosystem: Environmental > Terrestrial > Soil > Desert | place: USA: California | collected... | reverse complement strand
AGGAGTTGATGGCCGCCTTCTATGAGTTTTGGACGACTGACCGTTCGAAAAGGGAAGCGTTTATCATGGCACAAAACAAGATTCGGGAATCGCACCCGGAACCTTATTACTGGGCGCCATTTATTATGATTGGCGATTAAACTAAAAAAGTAAAACCTTCCGACTCGTGATTCGTATAGGACTGTCAGCCCGTGACCGGCTGCCGGACTAAATTGACGGAGACCGCGGGCCATTACCTCGAATCTCGTACGGAAAACTTGCAAATCCCTATAAACCCCACAATTATGCACCATCGTTTCAAGATCGTGAGCTTTATAGCACTGTCGATCATTTTCATCACATGCAGTACACGCGAAACCACGTCCTCTTCGGAACCAGATGAACTCAGACTGTACCCGATTAAGGAAAATGGAAAGTGGGGATTCATGGATGTCTCAGGCAAGGTGTTGGTTCAACCAACCTTTGACTATGTATGGGATTTCTCCGGGGGCCTCGGCAGATTTAAGATCAATGGAAAATATGGTTTTGTGAATGCAACGGGTGAGGTGGTTGTGCAACCTGCTCTCACTTACGCTGATGATTTCACCGGCGAATATACCCGTGTTAATACCAAAGACACGCTTATCAGCGAAGTAACGTTCGATGGTTACTACCTTTTTGGCAATTGGTCGTACATGAATAAAAACGGAATTGTTTTCAATGAAAGCTTTTATGTTGCCGAGCCCGTTCGCAATGGTTACGGTTCTGTGAAAGATGTTAATGATTATAACGCGCCTTTCAACTATGTGTCGTTTGAAAATGGTACGATTACGCGACAAGACCGAATCGCAAAAGCCATTTTCACTTTTAACGGCCACACAGTTGCACCTGCGTCCGATTCAAACACAGGGAAAATCGGATTAATCGACGAGAATGAGCAATGGGTAGTGTTTCCTTCTTTCGATCAGATTCAACCAATGTCAGAAGGCCTCGCCGCTGCGAAGAAAGACAATCTCTATGGCTACATAGATGTGAAGGGCACCTGGATCTATCAACGAATCGTACCAACAGAGGAATACGCATATCTCGGCTCGGATTTCGAGTCATTCTCTAACGGACTAGCTGCTGTAAAACTTGGCAATGAACAATACGGCTATATCACTAAAGAAGGAAAGATCGCCTTCAATGAAAAGTTCAAAAACGCGTATGCATTCAATAAAGAAGGTTATGCAATTGTAACGACTGATGCCGGGCAGGGCATAATCGATAAGAAAGGTGCCTACGCAATCCGTCCTGGCTTCGATATACAGTCAGTCGAGAAGAATATTGTGATTTACAAAACAACCGAAGGATTCGGTGTGCGAAATCTGAAAACGAATGAAGATATCATTAAGCCCGCATACTCCGGGATCAAACGTACAGGAGAATTGCTGCAGGTAACAAATACCGGAGCGTCGAATGGATATATCAACATGAAAGGTGAGTTCGTGATCGCGCCGCAATTCAATACTGCGTGGGACTTTAACAACGGAAAGGCTGTTGTAAGTCTGAAAGAAAAACTCGTTTACATTGATAAGACCGGGAAGGTGCTTGGCGCTGTTCCTGACTCCGAATCGCCGTACGCGTATCGCGAGTCGAAAACAATGTATGCTGTTTCTGATCCCACCGGAAAATTTGGTTATTCAAAAACGGATTTCGAAGGAATGGTAATACCAGCTGCATTTGATTTCGCAACGGATTTTGAAGGCACGATTGCCCGCGTAAATATAGGCGCCGGCGCAAACGAAGAATATTACGGTTACCAGGGCGGAAAATGGGGACTGGTTAACGAAAAAGGAGAGACGATTTTGGCGCCTTCATTTGAATTGATCCTTCCGTTCAGCAACGGAGTGGCTATATACAATGTTGGTGGCGAAGCGGTTTATAATTTGTGCGAGGAAGAATGCGAAGATCCCGTCTTTTATAATTGCGACGGAGGCAAATGGGGCTTGCTCGACATTACCGGAAAAAAAGTGACAGAAGCTTCCTTTGACAGGATTATTCCTTTCGGCGATAACTTCATTGCGAAGCAAGGCGATACCTATGGGCTCATCAACGGCAAAGGTGAAACGCTTTATCCATTTCAATTGACCTTCAATTTCGAAGACAACGGGTACATGATCGAAAAAACAAATTCACGCTCGCTCAAAGCAATCGAAACAGGTCGCGCGGGTGTGCTTGGCAATACAGGAAAATGGATTATCAATCCCCATTATGAAGATGTTGATATTAAGAATGAAGAGTCCCCGGACAGCTTTCACGAAGGTTTTGTTTTGATAAAGCAGAACAACAAATGGAGCGCCATCAACCGTGAAGGAATTGTACATGAATCTGCATTCGAGAAATTAGAACATTTCTCAAACGGTTTCGCTGCGTTCATGCAGGACGGAAAATGGGGATTCATCGACCAGACAGGTGCAATTGCCGTGCAACCGGTTTATGCGAGTGTCAGAAGCTTCCAGGGAAATGTGGCCATCGTTCAAAAGGAAGCGGAAGGGCTGGAAAGTGTTATCAACAAAAACGGAGAAACTGTTTTCGAACCTTCAGGCAAACTCATTTTTGAATATGAAGGATTCGTGAATGGCAGGTGTATTGTGCGGACTGACCAATCGTGGCAAGCCGGAAGTACATGTGGTGTAATCGATGATCAGGGAAAAATGATTTTCAATATCAACGCACTTAGTGACGTCAAAATTCAGGCTGAAGGATTTTTGTATGTATCCAAGAATGGCAAATGGGCCCTGGCAACGAAAGACGGTGCCATGCTTACTGGCTTTGATTACAGTTGGATCGAGCCACTGAACGGACAGGATCTTATACGCGTAAACGTCGGTGGCGAAGTCGCGACTTCCGACTACGAAGGAAATGAATATGCTTTTAATGGATTGTGGGGCTTTATCGATAAGACAGGCAAATTAAAAGTGCCGGTTCAATTCGCTGAAGTTGGTCCATTTAGCGATGGCCTTGCATCAGCGCAATCCGGAAAAGACCTCGCCGAGATTGGCTATTTCGACTTGCAAGGCCAACCGATACGGCAACCGGCAAAATGATTTTGAGCAGAAGAGAGCGCAACCACTCTCTTTTGTCTTATGCAACGGTATAGGTAGGTGCAGCCGGCGACCTTTTTAGAGTACTCTCATCTGCATTTCGGAGAGATTTCTACGAATCATAACAAATTGATTAATGGTGATAGTCGTGGCATGACATTATTGATAAGATAAAGCGTTAGTCTCTATGATCTTGATTCGTCAGTGTTTGTTAAGATTAACAGGGTTGTATCAGAGGTCAACTGTTGTAGTGTAAATAGCAATCTTACTTTGACTCCTGCTCATTACACCACCGATCTTCGGATTTGTGGAGCCCCGGTAGTATCTCACCACGCCGGTTTAGTCCGGTCACGTGACCTTCGTACCTTGGCGATGTATCGACGGAGTTTTTTAAAACTGTCATTTACCTTGTAACACCGGTTTCTGATGCAGCCTTTTTTTCACCATACAATGCCCGGGAATTGACAAATCCGGGCATTTCATTTCCTATTAGTCGTTAGTACCAGCAAATCGCAATTTTTTATTCCATTTCCCGTCGGTATTTCTTATCTTTCCATACCTAACTTAATACCTATGGAAAGTTCAGCCAATTTCATTAACAATTGGGACCACTATCTAATCTTTGGCGCGTACACCTGTACTGCGATTGGGATCCTCATTCTGTTATACCATGAATTCAGAATTCTTCTTTTAAAAGACTATAAGGAAAAATACGATTACGTTAACCTGCACGAAGTGCGATACTTTTGGTATGCCATCGTCTTTTTCATCGGAGCATTTGCATTGTATATGAATAAACTGGCTTCAAAGATGGAGTTCGGCAATATCGAAACATGGTTCTACGTAAGGATCTTTATTACTGCGAGCTTCATTGTTGTCTCCTATGTTTTGTTCCAGAATCTCATTCAGATCTATTATCCAAGATTCGTGGAGAAGAAATTGAATCGCATCAGAAACAAACCACGTATTTCTCCAACAGGCAATGCGATGCGCAAACTCGCGGAACAGGAGGAGGAAGCGCATTTGGATGCCGATCAGTTCAACGAACAGAACACAGTTCAGTCAGTAGATTATGACGTATGGGTCGATGAGAAAACTGGCTTTAAGAAAATCGAGAAATACATCGCATCACAACACGCGATTGAGTGCCCCGAATGTGGTTATGTAACTTTCAAAATCGTGAAGGAAGAAATTGAGGTTGAGCCAGGAGCTGATTCACCCGGTGTTCTGCTGAAACACTTCAAATGCTCCTACTGCAAACATCGCGAAGCACGTGAATCCACGCTTGCCGCCATGAGGCAATCGGAAGTCACAGCCTGAAAAATTTAAGTCCCGCTCGCGGGACTTTTTTTATGTGATCTTCATACGCAATTACTCTAAATGATCTCGGTTTTATTTCCGACGAACCGCAGCCTGGGGCTTACAACCACCAGCCATTCTTGGATAAACCGCGTTTAAAACTGAAACGGCCGCTTCACGCTTTCGAACTAGGTTTTAAACTTACATCGTTATTTTTCATAGACAGCTCACGAATTAATAAACTCTTCGGTTCGTAATATTGTAGTGTCGTATAAGCAATATACCATGAAGAATCTGACTGTTTTAGGCCTCGCAATTCTCGCTGTTGTTACAATGCTATATGCCGGTTTCGATGGCATATCACGACAGTACTCTTACGGACCATTTCTTGTGTTCGTAGGCACCTGTACCGCGGTGGGTGTTGCAATTGATTTTTTCAACCATGTACAACTGAGACTGCGTAAAAGCAAGATCAGTCGCCTTACTGGCAGATTCTGATTTTTAACTAAGGATTTTTGGGTTTTTGTTATGTTGGAAAATCAGCCGCTTCCGGAGCAATTCGGGGCGGCTGCATTTTTTACAAGATAGCCACGACGCTGATAATTGCATTCCGTTCAATAGGCCCAAATATGTGTGGAAACATTTCATTTGTCGCCCCTCTTTCAAACTTTATCGTTGCTGACAGCTTTGTTTCATCGATTCGCATCAGAAGCAATTGTGTCTTTCCAGTAAAGTATCGTTCAAGCACGCCACGCAGCTGCTCCTGAGTGCATGCATGAATAAAGCCTTCTCTTTCAAGAGAATTTGGGACAAACCATAGGTGGGCTTCCTGTTTCGTCCATTCCGATGCGGTGGTCACATGTAGGATCATCTTGCGATAAACATACGCTGGTTTAATGCAATGGCACAACGATTTAAAATCAAAAAGCCATGGAAGGTCCATCGCTGGTAATCCTGAAAGAAGAACTATCGCGTTTTTGCGGAAAGCAAATCTCGCATGCGTCAGGACTTTCAAAAATCAACTATGAGCAAATTACAGGTCGCAAAATCAAAGCCTTTAAAAGCTGGGGAAAACATTTTCTGATCGTCATAGGTAATTCACTTGCCATCCGAGTTCACTTTTTAATGTTTGGCAGCTATCGCGTAAACGAACGTAAGGAAACAGAACCGCGGCTCCGGCTGCAATTTGAGAATGGCGATGAAATCAATTTCTATACAACGGCGGTTTCGTTGATAGATGAACCACTTGACCAACGGTATGATTGGAGTGTCGATGTGATGAACGAGGCGTGGGACGCGAAAAAAGCACGAAAAAAACTTAAGCAGTTGCCAGACATGAATGTCGGTGATGCGTTACTTGATCAAAATATATTCTCAGGCGTCGGAAATATTATCAAGAATGAAGTGTTGTTCCGGATTCACGTTCACCCGGATAGCAATGTAGGTGCGCTTCCACCCCGAAAACTTACAGCGTTAATCGCAGAAGCCAAGCAATACAGTTTCGACTTCTACGAATGGAAAAAGGAATTCACACTGAAAAAGCATTGGCTGATCTTCACCAAAAGGAAATGTCCGCGCTGCAACCTAGCTGCAATTAAAGCATACACGGGCAAGACTAAACGGCGGTCATTCTTCTGTACAAATTGCCAGAAGCTGTATACGTAACGGCATACTTTTTTCAAGCGGCTACTTGTAAACGTACCAATTGAATAATATTGAAAACTTTGTCGGCATCGCTGCAGGAATCTGCACCGCGATTTCGCTCCTCCCACAGCTGGTCAAACTCATCAAAACGAAAAAAGCAGAAGATCTTTCACTGTTTTATCTTTCAATCCTGTTTGTCGGCCTTGCCCTTTGGATCTGGTATGGTTTTCTGCGTGATGACCTACCAATAATCGTAACAAATAGTTTTTCGCTCTTGGTAAATCTAACGGTAATTGTGCTCGGCATTCGCTATAAGAAAAACCTATAAGCAATGTAAGATTCCTCTAATGATTTCGGGAAATTTTGGTGCTGAATTTGAACGGAAACGATCGTTGCTATCGTTATTCCGATATGCTCCCCTATCGCTTTTACACTCGGAAAAAAATTTTCAACTATTACACCGGGCTATCCTTTTTCATATTCGTCTGGATATCACGTCTTGAAAAAGATGAAGTACGCCTGATGAGACATGAAACGATTCACTTCTGGCAGCAGATAGAGCTGCTGTTTGTTTTCCACTGGCTGCTTTATAGTTTCTTCTATGTCCTGGCCCGCGCAAAAGGTCATTGCCATTGGATCGCTTATCGATACAACCCGTTTGAGCTTGAAGCCTTTGATAACGATCCTGACACCGAATACCTTAAAAAAAGAAAACGATTTGCGTGGGTACCTTACGTGAAACAATACCAGGCTATACTCAATCAGGACCTACGCGAAAGAGTGCCGGATGAGAAATTACTGAGATGGCGCAAACGTTAATCCGCGGCATGCTCAACCAATTCGATAAGCGCTTGTTGGATATACTCGCCCGTTCCGGGTGGATACCAATTCATCAAACGTGTTTCATAGTGGTTGATGTCGTAGTGTGATGCAGGGGTTACGTAGCCAATATACCCACCGTTGAAGCTCGTGACTATTGCTGATAGGTTGTGTGCGCTTGCCGTCGAATCAATTGCCGCTGTTAGCTCCCCTGAAAAATCACAAGGTGTTCCCAGCAGGATAACATCACCAATCTGAAGGGCAGTAAGAAATGCCGGATATTCTCCAAAAGCTGCACGAAAAAACCACGATCTGACTTTCCAATCCTGCGAAATTTTTACCTGCGGATCGCCAAGTAACAAATCAACCTTAACCATTAATAATTTTGGACTTGTTATATCCCTGAACGAGGCGCCGTACACTTCTCTGCTTATTGCTTTTGCTGTCCACTCGATGCATGCTTCTCCCGCCACAGGCGCAGTTGAGTTGTGACTACCCACAGCGCCAGCGGCAAACATCGCGAAATCATATCCGGCGTTCTCGATGTCCCTGATTAGTTCACCTGGGTAATCTGCCGATAATTCCATGTCCTTTGAAAAAAGACATGTCGCATGCGCGGTAAAGCTCATCAGCAAAAGTTTTCTGCCATCGGCGAATGAAAATCGCAACATACGCAGCAACGAATCTTCCGGGCCGCCGTCAATCACCCTGTTGTTTACAGCATCTGGAATGTTCAACGTACCGTGCGCTATCTGCACGTCCGACATATTTCTGGAAGCGTCATCGATGCTCTTGCGTATCTGATCACCTATGAAATCTATCACGCGATCATCATATTCGCCGTATAGAAACTGCGTTGCGCCCTCACCCCAATTGCCAATGCTGTTGTGTGTATGAGTAGCAGAAAGGAATGTATTGTGTAAATCGAAACCACTCCCACTTAGTTTATCATTGAGCGTCATCGTTACCGTAGGCGGAATAATCAGTAAATCCGCGGAAACAATAGCAACTTTGGTCAAACCGTTTGTGATGACGATTGTTCGTACAAAAAGTGAATCACGTATCCCACTGTAAAGTTCTCCTTTCCGCTTACCATATCCAGCCGTAGCTGTTGGGAATGGCGGAATAAGACTGACTTTGGAATAACCCGCTTTCAAAACAGATGTTTGGCCGTTGTCACTGAAGTGAATTGTATCAAGGCTACTCAGCATTTTGTTATACGATTCGTAAGAAGTTGCGGGCGTCTTATCAACAGGGCCAATCGCAATGAGAATAAATATGATCAGCAGGCTCGCAAGCCCAACGATCAGCCACAAGAACGTGCGCCCAGCCATCCGGAGAAAATTCATCTCGCAAGATATAGATCATTTGAAAACGAACACCTCAAACAGAGCTAAAACCGTCCGTATAAATTTTACAAACAGTTTCCACGCGCCACGTTGTTGTATGAAAACGATCACAATGAATAACTCACTTTTCACACTAGCCCTTTTAATGATTAGTTCCACAGTATCCATGAGCCAAAGTATCGACACGCTCGACATCAATCATCCGGCACTGGTTATGAAGAACCTAAAGCCCGGAATGAAGCATTACATCGTGTACGGGGTTGATGCGAAAGGAAGAACTGTAAGTCCCTGGATATGGCGACGGGGGGTTGAATACACCGAACGCAATGGCGAACCTGTGCTTATTCTAAAACAGGCGTGGAATGGCCCGGATACCTCTGCTTACCGTCAACTTTACTCAATTGTATCAGCTAAAGATTTTCGGCCGATTTATCACTACACAAGGAGCGTGCGCGGCATAGAGGCGTTTAACTTCTCTGAAAAGGAGATCAAAGGCGCAGACACGGTCGCAAACAACGCGCAAAAGAATCTTACGGTCGACGTGAAAACATTGCCCTACAATTGGGAGCTCGACCTCGAGGTTTTTCAAACGCTTCCTTATGCAATGGGTAAACAGTTTGCCATCAGCTTCTATCACCCGGGAGGACGATCAGCCCCTCAGCATTATTTGTATAAAGTTATCGCTGAAGAAACAATTAATGGCGCGAATGAGCAAAAAATAGCTTGCTGGAAACTAAAAATTGACTACCGTGAAAACAGCTGGGCAATTTTCTGGATCAGCAAGCAATCAAAAGAGGTAATCAAGATGCATGAAGACTACAACGGATATCAACGGTACAAGGTGTTGCTTACAACAGCAGCGGAGTAGTTACCACTCAACGCCATAGGTTCCTTTTTGTCCGCTTGTATAGGTGCCTTCGACAAGCATGCCGCCACGCTTGTATGTCAGGATTCGGTTCAGGTCTTCGACATTGTCAACGGGTACTTTATCGATGAACGCGATAATGAAATTTTCTTTCATACCTGATTTTTTCCAGGCGCCTTCATCGATGCTCTTTACAAGCACACCACCTTCAAGCATAAGCTTTGCAAGCTCTCGATACGGCACGTCCTCAAATGCTCCTCCCTTCAGCGATGTTTTGATTTCATTCTTGAGTATTGACGCCAGGCCCTCGCTATTTTTCAACGTGACAACGATGTCTTTCTTATTACCGTCACGCAGATATGTTACGTTAACATCTTCACCTGGCCGATTTCTCGCGACCCATTCCTGCAGCTCAGAAACTGAGTTCACAACATGACCATCAATTCCAATGATGACATCCCCTGGCAACATGCCCGCTTCTTCCGCAGCGCTCATCTCACGCACGCCATTCACCAGTACGCCCTGATTAACCGAAAGGTTAAAACTTTCTGCTATCAACGCATTTACATCTGCGATCTCAATACCGAGCAGGCCGCGCTGCACTTTTCCATATCGTAACAGATCGTCCATTACTTTACTGACAAGACTGACCGGAATTGCAAATGAGTAACCCTGATAACTTCCAGATGATGTTGCAATCGCAGTGTTGATACCGATCAGCTCACCGCGAAGATTAACAAGGGCACCGCCACTATTGCCTGGATTAACCGCAGCATCAGTTTGTATAAACGCTTCTATCTGGTAACTATTCCGATCACGGAGTATGCCAATGTTTCTAGCCTTCGCGCTAACAATTCCAGCTGTAACTGTTGAGTTTAAGTCGAATGGATTTCCAACAGCCAACACCCATTCCCCTGGCATTACTTCGTCGGAATTACCATATCTGACAAATGGAAGATCTTTCGCTTTGATCTTTAACAAAGCAAGGTCGGTGCTCGGATCTGCTCCAATTACTTTCGCATAATACCGCTGGTTATTATTCATCACCACTTCAATATTGGTAGCGTCTTCAATCACGTGATTGTTTGTCACAATGTATCCATCATCGGAAATGATAACACCTGATCCGGAAGAATGTACGGGTTGATCGTAACTATGTAGCGGATTCAAACTGAACTCACCTGGTCCGTATGCGGTGCGGATGTGAACAACACCTAACGTTACGTCTTTTGCTGCCGAAAGAAAATCCAGTCCTTTCGGGACGCGCAGAATTGTATCGGCTTTATTTCCAGTCAGCACCATTTGTTGGTGCTGGGATATCGAAGTGTAATTCGGCGAGTCGTCGTTGATATATCGAATAGTGAGTATTGATCCCACCACTCCACCGATACAAGCAACCACCACGGTAATCAACAGAAAAATGACAGTACGCCTCATCATATCACAAAGTTATATAAGTAATTAACGCATAATCCCGGGGAAAGGCTCTACCGTCGACATAAAAAAAGCGCACCGACAAACTGCCGGGCGCTTCACTTTTAACCTAAACCCCAAATCTTAATTAACTGCGATTGTTTTTTTCAGCGTTTTCTTTTCGTCTTTCGGAATGGTGATTTCCAAAATACCATTGTTGTACTTCGCGCTGATCTTTGATGCATCTGCACTTTCAGGCAGCGAAAACGATCTGCTGAAGCTTCCATACTGCGTTTCGATAGAATGGAAATTTTTGTCCTTCTGCTCAGCAGTGAATTTACGCTCGCCACTGACGGTAAGATAATTATCGTTCAGATCGAGCTTGAAATCCTCCTTGTTCATGCCAGGCACTGCGACATGCACTTCAAATGCTTTTTCATTTTCGACAATGTCGACACGTGGTACGAAGGAGTACGCTGATCCACCCTGGCGAGTAACGCTTTCATTAAAAAATCTGTCGATCAGGTTGCTGAAAGATGTCGGTACGAAATCATTCAGCGTGTTATAACGAACTAAGCTCATATTGTTTTAATGTTTGGTTTAACATGTTTTTCCCACTCACAAGGGAAAAATATACCAAAGCAAATTTCAATGCCATATTGTCTATAAGTCACCATTTTGGTGGGTTGTAAGTGTCAAAGTGACGCATTTCAAGTATAAAGGGCTTTTAAGACACGCCAAAAATGCCATAACTTCTAGCCAACAACGGCCGTGTAGCCCGATTACCGGCACAGGATTTTAATATTCCGGGTTTATCAGCAATCCCTTTAAGCACTTTCCGTCATGATGCATCAGGACCGTTTCAAAACAATTTTGGTAATCGTTACCGGATTACTGGCGTTTTCCGTTTTTTTCGACATTGACTGGCTGGGCAAAGTCGCCCTGGCCATCGGACTATTGTCTGTTTTTATTCCGCTGGCAGCGAAGGCCATTGAATGGTTTTGGCTTAAACTCGCCCTCATGCTCGGCTGGACGAATTCCAGAATTTTGCTCAGTATAATTTATTTCGGATTTCTAATGCCGATTGCCCTGCTTTCACGCGTTTTCACAAAAGACCCGTTGTCGATAAAAGCAAAAAAATCCAGCTCGCTGTTTATTTCAAGGAATCATGTGTATAAAAAAGAGGATTTGAAAAACGTGTGGTGAGATACCGACCCAGGTGATGATTTAGCTAGATCAGAAAAACAAAAACCGCGAATCTGTTACGAAATCGCGGTTTGGAGCTCCTCCTCTAGGGCTTGAACCTAGGACCCCCTGATTAACAGTCAGGTGCTCTAACCAGCTGAGCTAAGGAGGATTGTAAAATGGAGTGCAATATTAAGTGGGTGGTCTTAAATTCCCAAATCAGAATAGCATTTCTTGCAGAAATTTTCAGATTACTGATCCTAACTAAATCTCGTCATCACCTCAAGCGACAGCCAGAAAGTGTCCATAAGTTATTTGATCACCGCGAAAACATTTTCCGCGATCAACTTTGCGCCTTCAGCATTTGGATGGATTCCATCCGGAGCCAGTTCGGCTCGTCCAATAAAAGCAGTGTAAAGATCTACCAGCTTCACCTTCTCTTTCTTTGATACTTGTTTTACTGCGGGCATAATTTCATCGGCCACGATACCAGCTGTAATGCCGCCGCCATCTTTGAAGACCGGCATAGGTGTGCAAATAAAGATCCGGCGTTTGCCGGGAAGATTTTTGAACGATTGAATAAAGGCGCGGTAATCTTCCGTAAACGAATCTTCATAGATCCAGTTCTGCGGCTTCGAATCGTTTGTTCCAAGTTCGATAATAACAATGTCTGGAATCCACGCCAGCACCTCTTTGTATTTCTCTTCCTGCCAATACGAAAAATCACCCCGCTCCAACAACGTGCGACCACCAATTCCGTAATTCCGAACTTCGTATCCATCACCGAGCAATCGTTGTAACTGCTCTGGGTAACGTTCGCCGTCTTCGATACCGGCACCTTCGGTGATACTGTCGCCGATACAGGCAACCTTGATTTTTTCCTGCGCGTTTAACGACATTGCACTCACGATCATCAGAAGAACAACAACATATTTCATTGAAGAGAGTTTACATCTCAATATACGAATTCATTGTATCATAAGACATTGCTAACTTATTGACGGAAACAGCCAATGCAACCCAAAATAATCGCTTTCGATGCTGATGATACCCTCTGGGATAATGAGGGTTATTTTGAAGAGACAGAGAAAAGGTTCTGTGATCTTCTTGCCGACTATCACCCACCCCACACGCTCGCGCGCGAAATTCTTCAGACGGAGGTCACCAACCTGCCTTTGTATGGCTACGGAATTAAGGGATTTATTCTTTCGATGATTGAAACAGCCTTGCGGATTTCCGATAAAACATTGCCGGTAGAAGCTATAGAGAAGATCATTCAACTGGGAAAGGAATTGCTTGAAAAACCAGTGAATATCATCGAAGATGTCGAAGATGTGCTTGATGAGCTAAAGAAAAAGTATCGTCTGGTAATGGCAACGAAGGGTGACTTGCTTGATCAGCATCGGAAGCTTCATAAGTCTGGCCTCGGTCCATACTTTCACCACATCGAAATCATGACAGAAAAAAAGGAAGATGATTATCAAAAACTTATAAAGCGACTCGACATTCAGCCATCGGAATTCGTCATGGTAGGCAATTCAATCAAATCTGATGTGCTGCCTGTGTTGCATCTTGGCGGAAGAGCTTTTCACATACCGTATCATACAACCTGGGAGCACGAGAAAGTTGAAGTAAAAATTGTGAATAAAAACTTCAGGCAACTCAGTTCCATTAAAGAGATACTCCAATTTGTATGAAAGCTCTTTGTCAGACGCTAGCCTGCCTGTTAATTCCTCTCTTAGCTTATCCGCAGTCAGCGCCAGATATCAATTTCATCACAACCGATGTTGAATCATTCTGGAGGCACTTCGATGAATTTAAGAAGGACACGACCAGAAACCCTTTCACACTATATCTCAATGAAGGCACCGCCGCCTTGAAGGACTTTATTCCCTATCGGATTGTTAGTGACACCGCATTAAAAAAACGAATACGCCAGGAGCTACCGTATTACGAAGCAGTGCGTCCTGCGATTTTCAATTATGATACATTAAAAGGAAGAGTTCGTCGGTACGCCTCCGCATTGAAATCAATTTACCCGGCAACAACGGTGCCCGACATTCATTTCGTTGTTGGAAGAATCACGGCGGGCGGCACCACGACCGACGATGCGATTATGATTGGCGCTGAAATGTATGCGGATACTATTACGACAACATCGTATGGCTTTACAGCGATGCATGTCAACCAGATTCCCGAAGTTATTCTTCATTGTATCATTTACTATAATCAAAAGCCGGCACCTGTCGGATATCACATTTTGCGCCAGTCGATTGTGGAAGGCGCGGCGCAGTTCATTGCAACGCTCGTGTCGGAGAAAGAAAGAAACGGAATTTGGCAAAAAGAGAATTTCAAATACGGCGAAGCTAACGAGGAATTGCTCGTCCGGGAATTTCAAATGCGGAAGTATGATTCTGATTTTGATGGATGGCTCTACCATGGCCCTACCGAAGACGGACGTCCCGCTAATGTTGGCACCTGGCTTGGATATAAGATCACGGCGGCCTATTACCAAAACGCCGCGGATAAACAAAAAGCAGTCGCTGAAATCCTGCTATTAAATGACTTTGAACGCTTCATTTTATTGAGTGGTTACCTGAATCAGTTTCAAGACAATTAATTTTTAACGAAACCTTGTATAGTCCCTTACGTTTTATAACTTTGTAAGCCAAAGTACTTTTACATGAAGCCAGTTTCACAATACGAACAGGATATTTCATCGATCCGCCTGATGATGGAAAAATCCGTGAAATTCATTTCACTAAGCGGACTATCAGGTGTGTTGGCTGGCGTATACGCGCTGGCGGGCGCTACAGCTGCGTACTTCATGATTCATTATCCGGCATCGCCGTTTGAATATCGAATGTATTCTGTTAACAGCGAAGAAGTCATCGGTAATCTCTTAGGCATCGCTGCCCTGGTTCTGGTAGCATCCCTCCTTACGGGAATATTATTCAGTAGCAGAAAAGCAAAAAAACAAAACACAACGCTTTGGAATCCGGTAAGCAAAACACTGTTCTTGAATTTAGCCGTTCCGCTCGTCACTGGCGGCATTTTCGTTCTCATCGTGCTTTATAATGGACACTTCGGTATAGCTGCTCCCGCCACTTTGATATTTTATGGCCTCGCCTTGATCAGCGCAAGCAGCCAGACATTTGAGGAAGTTCGCTATCTTGGTTTTTGCGAAATCGTTATCGGATTAATTGCTGCGGCAATGCCAGGATTTGGATTACTCTTCTGGGCGATCGGGTTCGGCGTACTGCACATTATCTATGGATCGCTTATGTATTTCCGCCACGACCAGTGAAAAATCCTTTCGACAATCTTGATAAAATGTTGGAGCACAGGCTGCGATTGCAGATCATGTCGATACTGATCATGCACGACGCCTATGATTTTAACGCATTGAAAGATCTGCTGGGTGTTACCGATGGAAACCTCGCCTCCCACATCAAAGCGCTGGAAAAGGAGAAATATGTATTGGTTCATAAAACCTTTGTTGACCGTAAACCCAACACCAAATACAAGGCCTCCGAAAGAGGACGTAATGCGTTTAAAAAACATATTGACGCGCTCGAGGCCGTAATTAAAAGCCAGAAATAATTTTTTTTACATATTTACTTTGCATCACAAAGCACTTTCAAAACAATACAAATATGGAAACCATTCCGAATCAAACAATGAACCTCTTCGAACGCGTGAATGCCTGGATCCAGGAATCAATCATGGTAAAGCTTATTTCAATTGGATTTCTTGTGCTGATATTACTAATACCCGGCGCGTGGATCGAAAGCCTGATTTATGAACGACAATCCCGCGCCGACGAGGCAATGAATGAAGTCGCCTCTAAATGGTCCGGAAGCCAGACGATTTTAGGTCCTGTCCTTGTAATTCCTTATAAGCGCCATGAAGTAATCGATCGGGGAAAAGACGGCGTCGAGATTCATGAATATGTTGAAAAAGCCTATTTCCTTCCTGACCAACTGGACATAACAGGAACTGTCGATCCAACCGTGCTGCATCGCGGTATCTTTGACGCTGTCGTGTACAATTCAAACCTGAACGTTGAATCAGTTTTTGAAACGTGGAATTTTAAATCCCTCAACATCGATGAAAAAAATGTAATCTGGTCCGATGCTTATCTCGCGTTCGGTATTACCGACCTCCGCGGCATCAACGACATTCCGGTGATTAAATCGGGCGAAGTTGCACTCTCAGGCGAGCCTTCCAGCAACCTCGGGATCTCGACCGGCACGCCAAATGATCGCACCGACTACGATAACTATTCCCCTACTTCATCGTCCGCTTACACGGCCAGTGGCATTGTAGCGAAGCTCAACATGACAAATAAAGAAAGCTTCAACGGGAAAATTTCGATCAAACTTCCTTTAAAAGGAAGCCGGACACTCAACTTCGTCCCTGCAGGAAAGACAACTTCCGTTACATTGAAAGGTGCGTGGAATAATCCGAGCTTCGATGGAGAATTTTTGCCGGAAAGTCGCGAGATCACGGAGGAAACCTTCACCGCATCGTGGAAAGTATTACATTTTAACAGGCCATTCGCGCAGCAATGGGTGCAGAATGACCAACAACTAACGGGCGCTGACTTTGGAGTCAATCTGCTTTTACCGGTCGACCAATATCAAAAAAGTATGCGCACAGCCAAATATGGAGCGCTGATCATTTTGCTCACGTTCATTTCATTGTTCCTTGTTGAGATCACACAAAAAGTAAGAATTCATCCTTTCCAGTATATTCTGATCGGCGCTGCCCTTACTATTTACTACGCGCTCCTACTTAGCATTTCAGAACACTTCGGTTACAACGTTTCTTATGTCATATCTTCTTTAGCAACCGTATTGCTGATCGGGTTTTACTCCACAACGTTTTTACCATCGTTTAAGCTCACGATGATCTTTACGATCGTACTTTTCATCTTCTATACATTCATTTTTCTGATCATACAGGAACAGGATTATTCATTGCTGATCGGTAGCGTAGGGTTATTTCTTATCATTGGACTGCTCATGTTTTTCTCGCGGAAAATAAACTGGTACAAACCGTCTCAAATTCAGTCATGATAATACTCCCGGTGCTGCGGGTATGCAACATGTTTGCACCCGGAGATTTCATTTCTTTATATTTAACACCATGGTAAATCTGTTAAGAACGACGAGCTCAAATCCCGACTTTGCTTTCCTTGTGAGACTTCTTGACGAAGATCTGCTGGCAAGGTACGGCAGCGAACAGGCGCAATACGATAAGCATAATAAAATTGAAAATAATCCTACCGTCGTCATCGCGTATTTGGATCGCGAGCCGGTCGGATGCGCCTGCCTGAAAACGATTGACGTGTTCACAGCTGAATTAAAAAGGATGTATGTGCGACCAGAGCATCGCGGTAAAAGTATCGGCGTCGGGATTCTCAATGAGCTTGAGGATTGGGCTGCGGAACTTTCCTTTGGCAGAATAATTCTCGAAACGGCCCAAAAACAACCGGAAGCGATTAATCTTTATAAGAAAGCTGGGTTTGAAATAATTCCAAATTATCCACCCTACGATAGAATGGAAAAAAGCATTTGTATGGCGAAACAGATTATCTAACTAACATCCCAGGACTTTTATCAGATCATATAACAAAAAAGCATTCCGGATTTCAGAATGCTTTTTGTTTTAATATGGGAATTAACTAATCCTTTTCGAGGAATGGATATCTGTAGTCTGTTGGCGAAACAAATGTTTCCTTAATTGTTCGCATCGATACCCAGCGAAGCAAGTTTACTTTAGCGCCTGCTTTGTCATTCGTTCCGGAGCCACGGGCGCCACCGAATGGTTGTTGCCCTACGACCGCACCAGTAGGCTTATCGTTGATATAAAAATTACCTGCTGCGTTTGTCAGCTTCTTTGTCGCGAGCTCGACTGCATACCTGTCATCAGCGAAGATAGAACCTGTCAACGCGTAAGGCGATGTACTATCAACAAGTAATAATGTTTCTTCAAAATTTTCAGCCTGGTAAACATATATCGACAATACCGGTCCGAATATTTCTTCACACATCGTTAACGAAGACGGATCCTTTGTTAGAATGATCGTAGGCTCAATAAAATAACCCTTCGACTTATCATATTTGCCGCCTGCAATAATCTCATTCATGGAATTACCACGCGCTTTTTCGATATAGCCCGTAATTGAATCAAACGCCTTTTCATCAATAACAGCATTGACAAAATTTCCGAAATCTTCAACGGGCCCCATCTTAACCGTCTTTAGATCCTCAAGCACATACTTGCGGACATCCTCCCATAGATTTGATGGTATGTAACAACGAGAGGCTGCTGAACATTTTTGTCCCTGGTATTCGAAAGCACCACGCACAATCGCCGTCGCCACTTCCCGGGCATCTGCAGATTTGTGCACCATGATGAAATCCTTGCCACCGGTTTCACCAACAATGCGCGGATACGATCTGTAGTTATGAATATTCTCACCGATCGTCTTCCACATACCCTGAAAGACGCCCGTGCTGCCGGTAAAGTGTAATCCTGCAAAATCTCTGTGATTAAATATTACTTCTCCAACGGTAGGGCCACCCGCATAAACCAGGTTGATCACGCCATCCGGCACGCCTGCCTTTTTCAATACCTCCATGATGACGTTCGCGGCATATATCTGCGTATTGGCCGGCTTCCATACAACCGTGTTACCCATCATCGCCATGCTCGTTGGCAAGTTGCCCGCGATTGCGGTAAAGTTGAACGGTGTCAACGCAAATGTAAATCCCTCCAGCGGACGATATTCAATTCTGTTCCAGACACCAGGCGACGACTCAGGTTGATCCTGGTAGATCTGTGACATGAAGTACACATTGAATCTCAGAAAGTCAATCAGCTCGCATGCAGAATCGATTTCTGCCTGGTAGGCGTTCTTCGATTGCCCAAGCATCGTGGCCGCGTTAATCTTATAACGATAAGGGCCAGCCAGCAACTCCGCAGCCTTCAGGAAAATGCTTGCGCGATGCTCCCATCCCATATTCGCCCATAGTTCTTTGGCGTTAAGTGCAGCCTGAACAGCCTGCGCTACATGATCACGATCACCCTGATGGAAATATCCCAGCACGTGTTTATGATCGTGTGGTGGTGATAATTTCTTTTTGTTGCCAGACCGGATCTCCTGACCGCCAATGTACATCGGAATGTCAAGCTCCTTTGAGCGTGCCTCTTCAAGCGCCTTCTTCAACAACTTGCGTTCGCGGCTTCCTGGTGCATAAGAAAGAACCGGTTCGTTTTTCGGAACGGGTACGTGGTAAACTCCTTTCGGCATATTGATTTGTCAGATTAATGAGATGGCAAATGTAATGGAAATCATAAAATGTTCTTCAACTCCGACAAGCATGAAATCTCATGATTTACAGGCGAACTATGGTTGATCTTATCCCGATTAAAAAAAATCGCATCAATCTCGGCGGCTTTCGCTCCACCGATGTCAGTAACGAGGTTGTCGCCAATCATTACAACATCGGCGCTCCTTACGTTGTTCGCCTTCATAGCATATTCGAAAATTCTGCCCGAAGGCTTGCGATGACCCGCTTTCTGCGAAGTCACGATATGATGAAAGAAACGATGCAGATTGCCCGAACTGAGTTTCATGTTTTGAATCTCGTCGAATCCGTTTGTTACAACCGTAAGCTGATACTTCGAATGAAGGTACTCAAGCATCTCAATTGCATACGGCATCATGTTGTTTTTCTTCGGGCAATTTGAAAGATACTCGATCGAAAGCTTTTCACTGAGGTCCGAATCGTACGCCGCAAAATGGGTTAGTATCTGCTTAAATCGTTCGGTGCGAATGTACTGCTGATCACATCGGTTGGTATCGTATAAATCCCACAAGGCAAGGTTGACTTCACGGAACTTAAGATAGAGGCTTAACGCATCGGGAACGCCACGAGCGGAAAGACTGAATGCAGTATATAATTCAGCAAGCGTTTCTTCCGCGTTTTTTTCATAATCCCACAAAGTGTGATCAAGGTCAAAAAATACACACTTATATTTTTTTGTGATTTGCGTGTCGCCCATCCTGTAAAGTTTGTTTTTGCCACGCTTCAATCTGAACTTTGTTTACTGCAAGCTCGCGATTCGAATGAAGCGTCTGATAGATCTGCTGGTCTTTGATCAGTTGTTTATCTTTCCTTAAGAACTGAAAAATCTGTTTAAGAATTTCATAGACCTCGTCTTTAATCTGGTAAAACACCCAGTGATTGTAGCGTTTAAACGACAGGATGCCGGAATTTTTAAGGTAAACCAGGTGTCGTGACGTTTTTGTTTGCGTAAAATCCAGGATTTTTTCCAGGTCTGAAATACACATTTCGCCGTTTTCAAAAATCAGATGCAGAATCCGAAGCCGCGATTCGTCTGCGCACGCCTTAAAAATCTGCGATCCAAGCAGCAGGTTAAAACTTTTTAGGCGCATTTTGCATCATTAGTGAAGGCCGAAATTAACTATTTAACCTGTTTGAGCGTTATTTCCTATATTTGAAATTAAAGTTGCCGGCGCGTGAAGCTTACTAATGTATTGTGGATTCTATCAGCTGTAGTGCTGGTGATTATATTTTCTTCAACCGAGAGCGTTGCCCAGCAAAAGAAACGCATCATTCAGCTTTCGGGTGTAGTGATCGATACCGTGGAGGGTCCGCTCCCCGGGGTACACGTATACGTTCCGAAGGCGGGTCGCGGTGTTACAACAAATCACGTTGGCTTTTTTTCGCTTCCTGTTCTTCCTGGCGACAGCATTGTGGTAAGTTCAGTGGGATATCAGCGCCGCCATTACATTATCCCCGAGGATGCGCCTGAATACCAGACGATCATTGTTCGTATGGTTCAGGATGTCACTTACCTTGACGAAGTCGAAATCTTGCCTTATCCCACCGAGGAGGTGTTTAAAGAAGCTATTTTGGCATTGAATCTTCCCGACAAGCCAATCGATGAACGTAATCTGAATGCAGAATTACTTGCCCTTATGTTGCAGACAACGCCAATGAACGGGCCGCAGAATCAAAAGTACTATCTCGACCAATGGGCGGCCAGCCAGAATGACAAATTTCAACCGGTCACCAATCCCTTCCTGAATCCCTTCAACTGGGTTAAATTCTTCAATGGTTTGAAGAAGAAAAATTAAACGTTGTGATGTTATGCGTGTTTAAGACATTCACGCATCTTCCATGGAAGAAATAATATTACTGCCGGCACGTTTTTTTTGCCGTTAATCCAAATCCAATTTTTGAAATGGAAAGAGCCCACAGTCTGATCTCAGTTGCCGATTTCAAAAATCTTCTGTCCGAGCTGAAGGAAAAGCGCCCCGATATCTGCATTCGTTATCGTGTACTTGGCGAAATGTGGGCACACAACTTCATGTCGATTCTTTTTGTTTCGCGAAAAGGTGCCGTGTTGAAAGACGAAATCAGCAATCGCCTTATGTCCGTTTCGGATCTATCCAACATTATGCAGTTTGAGCTGGACAAACCTTTCCAGGGATTTCAGCCCTACTTCCATTACGAAATCCAGCCGCTTCTCGACTCGAAAGCCGTCTTGATATGACAGGCACATTTTTGGTAATTAATGGTCTAAGATTCATTTAGGAAAAGTTTTTTAGCACAATTTCAGCAAAGGTGACACTCCTTTCCACTTGAATCATTTCAATTAGTGAACGTGGGATGCGGGAAGAGGATGAAATATTGTTGATTGAAGATGATGAAGATAAGGCGTCAGTGATCAAATCCATTCTGCGCAAACATCTCTCAGGACAAATAAGGCATTTTGAAGATGGCGAAGCAGCACTTGCGTACCTCTTGTCGGAGGAGAGCAACGCAGTGCGGTTGATTCTGCTTGATGTCATTCTTCCAAAGGTAGATGGAGTTGAAATTCTGAGAACGATAAAATCACACCCGTTGAAATCCCAAATACCAGTCATCATTCTCACGAGTTCATCCCGGACAGAGGAGTACATTGAAAGTCTTGGCTTGCATCCTGATGGTTATGTTCACAAGCCTAACCTGCGAAATTGCGCATAACGGACGCCTGCATTTTTTGTGCATTTTTCCATATTTAATTAATATTGCAACCCTTTCTAAACAATAGAAAGAATGTGTTCGGGGTGTAGCGCAGCCCGGTTAGCGCACCACGTTAGGGACGTGGGGGTCGGATGTTCGAATCATCTCACCCCGACAAATAATCAAGCCTGTTCCGCGAATGCGGGATGGGCTTTTTTTAATTTAGCATTCTTTGTCATGTAACCATAGGATGCGCATCCCGACTTGTCGGGAGGGTCGGATGTTCGAATCATCTCACCCCGACAAACAATCAAGCCTGTTTCGCGAATAGCGGGAGGGGCTTTTAATTTAGCTTTCGTACCTTGTATATCTTGATTCAATGATTCCTCTCTATCTCTATCATGTTTATATCCTTGAATCGGAAACCACCGGAAAGTGGTATTACGGCTTTACAGAAAGCATTGAGCAACGCACGGCTGATCACCAGTCCAATCGCGCCGGTTACACGCGTAACAAGGGGCCTTGGAGACTCATCTTTGACAGACCGTTTAAGGAAAAAATCGAGGCTTTATCCTTCGAGCGGTATTTGAAAAACTGCAAAATCAAAAAATTCATTCGTGACACATTCTCCACATTCTTCGTCACGTGGCCATAGGCATGCGCATCCCGACTTGTCGGGAGGGTCGGATGTTCGAATCATCTCACCCCGACAAATAATCAAGCCTGTTTCGCGAATAGCGGGATGGGCTTTTTACTTGAAATGAATATGGTCTGACAGACGAAGAAAAACAAGATCAAGCTGAAGACATTCGCGCAGTCTGCCCGTTCAAATCAAAGTTCTCTAATCCATACCTGAAGAGCTGACCTGCGACCGGTTTTACGAAATCCGTGACAAATCGTTTGACTTTGATACACCGGCCCATTAACTCATTGAATTTAATTCTATAATTCAATGAGGATCGAGTGTCCGGGCTTCAACTTTTCACTAGTCTGCCCGAAGGTCGACCGGCGGCAAGCACGATCGGTTCAAAGCATTATCACACACTTTTTCGACGGCGAACAATCAAAAGTCTTATCATTTACGGCAATTCCTTTTTTTCGCCATATTTGATAATAAATAACTTTTAAAATGCTGCTGATCATGTTTCAATCAGATTCGCCGCGAGAAAAAAAAGTGGCGTAGATTCGTCGCCAACGCATGAACACAATTTCCAGGATAACGATAATCGATGACGACCGCGACCTGCGCAACCTACTGCAGATCTCGCTTGGCATTCATGGCTTCGAAGTGAATTCATTCGCTACCGCGGAAGAGTTTCTTGAACAACAATCCAAACTTAATCCGTCAGACCTTTATATCATCGATCTCAACCTCGGCGGAATGACCGGCGACAGATTATGCATGCATCTAAAAAATGCAGCTGACACAACAGGATGCCGTGTGCTGCTCATTTCGGCAAACCCCGAAATCCAGCAACTCGCAACCGAATCGGGCGCCGACGGTTTTATCTTCAAACCATTTAGTCAAAAAGAGCTCGTTTCACGCATCCAGTTGCTTCATTCCCCTAAACCAAACGCGAGGTAGCCTTTCATCAGGAAAAGGGTCATTTAGGATAAGGGAACCTTTGCAGGAATCAATTTTCTTAGTAACGTTAGCCTTGGAAAATATCCCCTTATGCTGAAAAGAAAGTATATCATTCTCGTCGTCCTTTTTCTGTTTGTCACGGCCATCGCCAACACGCAGCCTCTTAGATGGGCGCCAGACGGAAAATCATTTTATCGAATTGAAACAAATGAAATTGCGTTATACACGCTTCCCGCAGCAAGCAGAACTGTTTTCGTCGGCGCAGATCTGCTAACTCCCTCCGGCCAGGAAAGTCCACTCGAGGTTGAGGAATTTTCACTTTCCAATGACCAAAAAAGAATTTTGATCTACACCGATTCACGTCAAGTGTGGCGCATCAATACGAGAGGAAATTATTGGGTGCTCGAGCCCGCAAAAAAGTCGTTGAAGAAACTTGGCGCTTCCCTTGCTGAATCATCGTTGATGTTTGCGAAATTCTCGCCCGATGGAACGAAGGTGGCGTATGTCAGCAACTACAACCTTTTCGTTGAAGACCTTGCTTCTGGTAAGATCACACAACTCACCACGGATGGTAATCGCAAGTTCATCAATGGAACTTTCGACTGGGTGTACGAGGAAGAATTTGCATGCCGCGACGGATTCCGTTGGAGTCCCGACAGCAAATCGCTTGCTTACTGGCAGATCGATGCACGCGATACAAAGGATTTCTACATGATCAACAATACCGATTCCGTTTATTCGCGCATTATTCCTGTTGAATACCCGAAAGTTGGTCAAATGCCGTCGGGTTGTCGAATCGGTGTTGTCGACATCAACAGTGCACAAACAAAGTGGATGAACATTGAAGGCGATCCACGTCAACACTACATCGTAAGACTCGAATACATTCCTGGAACAAACGACTTTATCATCCAGCAACTCAACCGAAAGCAGAATCACAGTAAACTGATTCGTTGCAACGCCAGTACAGGCGATGCTTCTACCATTAACGAAGAAAAAGATGCTGCCTGGGTCGACGTGTATTCTCCAGCTAGCGCAGAGAATGCATACGATGTTGACTTCAAGCATAACGTTGACTGGCTTGCGAACGGGAAAGAATTTCTGTGGACGAGCGAAAAAGACGGATGGCGTCATTTGTATCGGATCAGCAGCGACGGAAAAAAAGAAACGCTTGTCACGAAAGGCAACTTTGATGTAATCTCATTGAAGGCCATTGATCAAAAGAATAACGTAGTATATTTTCTCGCATCCCCTGATAATGCCACGCAGAAATATCTGTACAAATCGCGGCTTGACGGAAAGGGTATGATCGAACGTGTAACGCCGAAAGGAATGGATGGATCACACAAGTATAACATTTCTCCGACTGCCGTGTACGCGCAACATAGCTTTAGCAACACGTATACAAAACCTTCGGCGGAATTCATCTCATTACCTGCTCATAAACCGCTTAATGAAAAAGAAAGTATTGCTTCGAAGTTGACGTCGCTGGAGGGAGCGAAAACGACCGAATTCTTCAAGGTGAAAACAGAAGACGGAGTTGAGATGGATGGATGGATGGTTAAACCCACCAACTTTGATCCGAGCAAAAAGTATCCGGTTGTTTTTTACGTTTACACAGAGCCGTGGGGACAAAACGTTACTGACACGTATGGCAGTTCTCAGAATTTCCTGTATGCCGGAGATATGGCCGGAGATGGGTATATCTATGT